>Ga0256406_1001125_pt1 | contig 44351 bp, 25 predicted proteins | sample RumenRJG_03DNA_FD_185986 | JGI IMG/M metagenome (GOLD analysis project Ga0256406, IMG submission 185986) | Bovine rumen microbial communities from Lethbridge, Alberta, Canada - RJG_03 | ecosystem: Host-associated > Mammals > Digestive system > Stomach > Rumen | place: Canada: Alberta | collected... | reverse complement strand
TGGATTTGCGTGAGGAAGATGTCGTAGTGTTGAAGGGGACGTTGCTGTAGCAGGTCTTGTAGCTTAGCATAGACCAGTCCGCCGTTGGTGGCAGCCCACAACAACCCCTTTCTGTCGAGCACGACGGAGTGAGACTGAAACTCTTGGTTGCTCAGTCCGTCAATATATCCAAATCGCCGCAGTCTGTTGCCCTGCTGGCTGTAGATTCCGTTGGAGGTGACAAAGACGAAGGTGCTGTCGTTGGCGATATGGAGATAGAGCAGTTTAGCGGTTGAATCCATTTGCAGGGGAATGGTCTTCAGTCGGTCGCTTGCTTCCTGGTAGATGTAGGGCTTGCCGTGTTGTGGGATGAGCAGGAGTCGCCCTTTGGGCAGTGCGGAAATGGTGCGCAGGGTTCCCACCTGCTTAATTCTTTTGGGAAGCGCGTTGGCAGCGAGTACGTGCAAAGCCGGCAGATACTGGCACAAGCCGTTGGATGTTGACACCCACCCGATGCCGTCAGAATCGAAACCTATGCAGAGTACTTCGTCGGAAGGCAGTTGGCTGTTGCGCGTTTGAAAGACGACCATGTGTCCTGCCTGTGGGTTGTAGGTTGCCAAGCCAGCGGACGAGCACATCCACACGTTCCCATGCTTGTCTTGACATAACTGGTACACATTGGCGCCGTTGAGCACGTGGCCTTCCACAGCCAGTGACACCTTATTTAATATAAGGACTCCCTGACCGATAGTTGCAACAAGATATTTGTTGCCGAGGCTCATCATCTGTGTGATGATGCTGTTGCCCAAAAGTGTTTGGCAGACAGGATGAAACGTACTCGCAGAGCGGTCGTATACATAGAGCCCTTCGCGCGTGCAGAGAAAGATGCGGTTGTTGTCAACCAGGAAATTCCTCAATGGAATGTTGCGACTGTCGAAGATGCCTGGTGCGTCGATGACATGGAAAATGCCTCGGTTGAGGTAGCTATAGTCGACTCCGAAGAATTTGTAGCTCACCCATTGGTTGCCGTTGATTGAGGATTTGAAGTAGTAGTCGGCTTTTCTCAGTCGTCCCCATCCTTTTGGAGTAACGTTTTGTCTGACTGGCGTTGAGCAATGTCGATTGGAGATCTTCCGCAAGGAGCCTTCTGATGAACTGTTGTCTGTGCCTTTGTCCATTTCGTAGACACCCAGTTGGGTGCTGATGATGATCTTAGAGCCTTTACGCCCCTTGGTTCTCTTCACCTGCAAGGCAGTGACGCCGCAGTCGATGGTCTTTTGAAAGATCCTCGTCAATGTGAGACGCCGTTTGTCCAAACGCCACAGACCATCCGCATTGCCCACCAGCAGGTGTTCTTTGTCCTCCTCAACAATGGCAGTGATGCAGTTACTCTCCTCATCGTTATTCGGTTCAAAGGGAATGTTGACAACATGAGATCCGTCGAAGCGGTCAACGCCCCGGTAGTTGCCCAGAAACATCATTCCGTGATCATCCTGGCAGAATGCAGTCACGGTATTGTCCATCAATCCGTTTTCCATGGTCAGCGAACCATATGTCTGTGCCAACATCAACAATGGGATTGTCACAAACAGGATTGATAAGAATTGTCTCAACCGCATAAGCCGTGTCTTTAGTTTTGATATGGCTCCTATTCCTTGTGGATGCCTTTATGATTCAATATAGTTGTTTCACTGCCCAATCGCCAATCGCTTCTCGGTCATATTGATGCCGCATGCCTTCAGTGACAGCAGCTGTTTGTCCCGGACAGGTCATGGCTGTCTTTGGAGAAGCCTTTGCTTTGATGGTGCGATTGCGCTCTGACAAAGTTACTAATATTTATTGATTCTTAACCCACCGAGCTCGATTTTTTTTTTGAAAGACAATATTAATAATGTGAGAATAACGCCTTCTAAATGCAACAGAATAACTTTTTTCACTTCAATGAAGCAAAAAAGCGTCATTTAATTTGGTTTTTTGCTTACAACTTATTACTTTTGCGGTTGTTAAGAGAATAGAATAGACTTTATAAGAGAGAAAGTCTTTCGTTATTGTTTAATTTAAAGTATTTACGTATGAGGAATTTTACCTATTTACTCGTAAGTGCGCTGCTTGCAGGAAGCACAGCAATGGCTCAAGGCCTCAGGATTAACGGTACAGTGGTGAAGAAATCCACTCTTCCTACACTGGCACAGGCTCGCAAGGCGCACGTCATTCAGCAGGCAAGAGAGAATTCAAGCTTCTATTCATTGAGTAAAGCTCCTATCTTCAAGGCCATGCCCCAACCCGTGTATGGCGATAGTCTGATCACCAGTCCCGAAGGCACCGCAGTCAATAATATGATGCGCTCTGACGTTAGTTTCTATTCGTATTTTGGCTATCTGATTGAGAGTGACAGTGAAGCTGGCTTGGGCAGTTATGTCTTAGGCGCTGACGGCAACATTTATTTGACGAATCCCCTTTCTACTCTCAGTACGGAAGGTAAGCTGAAGCTCACCAAGCGCAATGATAGCACTTATGTGGCTTATCTGCCGCAGGCCATCTATTCAGAGGAGAGTGAAGACGGTTCGACATTCTATGCTTATGCCAACCGTTTGGTGGCAAAGACGAGTGACGATGGTGTGTTTTGGTATCCTGACACGTTGAGCGATGGTACTTGCAATGACAGCATCGTGTTCAGCTATAAAGATGGAGAGTTGAGCCAGGCTGATCAAAGCCAAGTCTATGGCTATCCTTATGAGATGCTTGGTCTCACCGATGCTACTGGTTCTTGGTATGGCTATGGATCTGGTAATATAGCTTATAAGCCGTTGACCGAGACCGTGACTCCGATTCCAGCCGACACGACGTCTGCTACTTATAAGTTCACGTACAACACCGTTGTTGACAGTACGGGCACCGAAGTGCCTACTACCGTATTGAAGCAGGTTGCCCTCTCAAAGAATGGTAAAGATATTTATCTCCACGACCCAGCCAACGATAATGCCGACCTTTGGATCCACGGAACCATCAGTGACGATAAGAAGACCATTTCGTTCCCCGAGCAGTTCCTGGGAGCTGACAGTTCGGTTTCTTCTTACTTGTGGATGAAGCCTGGCACAGCGACGGTTGAGTATTCTTCGAGTAACGGCAGCTATGGTTATTCCTATGAATTTGCAGACAAGGATACGCTGACCTTCACTTACGATGCTGCTACGGGTAGCTTCTCGCTTGATGCACCAGAGGCTCTTATTGTGAATGCTTCCAAGACACGTGTCTATTACAGCGGCGCCTATGTGGCACCTAAGTATGAACCGTTTACGGAGGTAGCAGCTACTCCTGCCAAACCGAAGTTCGATTCTTATGTTGCTTATAGTGAAAGCAATGGCTATGGCGGCGTTCAGTTTGAGATTCCTTCCACCGATGTTGATGGCAACATCCTTAATACCAACAAGTTGTCTTATAACTTCTTTGTAGACGATCCTGATGAGCCGTTCGAGTTTTCTACGGATGAATATACTGCTCTTACGGAGAATATGACCGAGGTGCCTTACAACTTCTCTGACAGTTGGGATTTCTACGCCTCAGGAGACCAGCATACCATTTACTTCTACTTCGACGGTGCTGAGAAGTTCGGCTTGCAGAGCATCTATCGTGGTGCCGGCGAGGAGCGTAAGTCCGATGTTGTTTGGCTTGACATCGCAGCCTATACTTCTGTGAAGGGTATCGTGAACAACAATACCAAGGTGGCCAAGAGCGAGATGTTTGACATTACCGGCCGCAAGGTGAACAGTACTTATAAGGGCATGGTCATCAAGAAGACTACCTTCGCCGATGGTTCTGTGAAGACGGCTAAGCTGCTCAACAAGTAATCTTGAAGAGCTTGCATCAATAATCTTTATTCTTTGGGGAGCAGCAGGTGTTACTTCCCAAAGAATATTCTAATGTTTTGTGTCTTATATCATAACGAGTTTAGAAAGATGAAAATATCCAAGATATTGTCAGTAATGACTGTTGCGGTTGCCATTCTTTCGTCAACTGACGCTGTGGCCCAAACAGTTACATACGGTCCTTATTCTGGTTCCGAGAGCATAGATTCCTGGGGAACCAACAAAAAGGAGAACTACGACGTAGCCGTCTTTGTCAAAGATGCTGCGCTGGTTGGCAAGACTATTACTGGCGTAAGGGTTCCTTTCGCCTCCAACGTTGATACTACATTGGTTACCGACGGTCGGGCTTTCATCACAAAGGCTCTGACCATCAAGAGCTCCAAGAATGTTCCTGACGTCACGAGCCAAAGCTTTAAGATTGCTCCGGGATTTGTTGAGGTGACGTTCGACACTCCTTATACCATTACGTCCGATGGTGTTTACGTGGGCTATTCTTTTGATCTTACCTCTACGGTAGCTGCTCCTTTGCAGGTCATCAGTACCAGTGAGGACAACTTCTATCTTCATACCAGCCGCACCTACCGTAAGTTCATGTCAAAGGGAGCAGCCCTTGGCATTGCGTCGGCTATGCAGGTAGAGATTAGCGGCATCCCTGCCGATCAGGCTGTAGCTTCTGGATCGGAGGTGTATGTCCAGTACAACACCCCAGCTTCCTATGCCTATACCATTAAGAATGTTGGTTCCACACCTGTCAGCTCCATCGATTACAGTTATGAGCTGGCAGGAACTACGACGACTGGCCATTACGACCTTCCTGAAGCCATTCCTGCCCACTTCGGCAAGACGGCCAATGCCACGATTGATGTTCCGGCCATTGCAGAGCCGGGCGAATACACCATGAAGTTTGCCATTACCAAGGTCAACGGTAAAGACAATGCCCAGGCTTCAACCACGTCAGAGGATGTGTATCATGTGCTGCTTCTCAACCCAAAGAACCGCCCATTGCTTGAGGAGTATACCGGCACCTGGTGCGGTTGGTGCCCGCGTGGCTTTGTAGGACTGGAGCATATGAACGAGTTGTTGGGTGATGACTTTGTAGGTATTTCCTATCATAATGGCGATCCTATGGAGTTTGTGCCTGCGTCCGACTATCCTTCCGATGTCCCCGGTTTCCCGGCTGCTTATATCAACCGTACACACGCTACGGATGCCTATTGTGGTGACAACTATGACGGCCATTTCAATATCGATGATACCTATGCAGAGTATGCTACCAAGTTTGCACCTGTTGGTCTCGAGGCCACCGCAGTGCTGAGCAGTGATGAACAGAAGATTGATGTCTCAACCAATACTCAGTTTGCCGTCTCTCAGTCCAATGGTCGTTACCAGCTGACCTATATCCTTACAGCAGATGGCTTGTCGGGTACGTCCAGTGATTGGATTCAGCATAACTATTATAACAGCCGTGCCTCATCTTATCCCGATGATGATATGAAGCAGTTCACACAAGGTGCCTCCGAGGTTAGTGGCCTGGTTTACAACTTCGTTGTGGTAGGATGGAGCGGCAAGGACCCTGTCTCGGGCAGTCTGCCTGAAACCGTGGCAGCCAATGCTTCTGCACAGTCCTCTTACACGTTTGACCTTTCCGGCAGCAGTAGTCTTGTCGGTTCGAGTATCATTCAGGACAAGAGCAAGCTGCATGTTGTGGTGGCCGTCATCGATACGACGACAGGCGAAGCTGTCAATGCTTTGAAGGTGAAGGTTACTTCACCTACTGGCATCCGCAACGTTGAGAGCCAGATGAAGAATATCAATATGGAGTACTATAGCATCGATGGCAAGCGCCTTGCTCATCCTATGAAGGGCCTCAACATCGTGAAGCTAAGCAATGGCAAGACCATTAAGGCCGTTGTGAGGTAATCGTTCCATATAGTTATCTATATAAGGGTTTGCGGCTTGACCGATAAGAGGCCAGTCACAAACCCTTTTTGTTTTGTTATAAGGCTTATTCTGGTCTTTTGCTTGCATATTGAAGAATAAAGTACTACTTTTGCAACCAAAAGATAATAGTCGTTCTAATATTATTACATATGGATCATTTCTTCTCGGCGAATGGCTGGCTCAACCAGACCATCAGCAGCCTCAACACCGTGCTGTGGTCGTACATTCTTATTGTAGCGCTTATCGCCTGTGCCCTTTATTTCACTTTTAAGACACGAGGCGTTCAGTTCCGCATGTTTTTTGAGATGATCCGTCTGTTGGGCGACTCCACGAAGAAGGAACACGAGAAGCATGTCTCGTCGTTTGAAGCTTTTGCCGTGTCCATCGCCTCTCGTGTGGGCACTGGCAACCTGGCCGGTGTAGCCACAGCCATTGCGGTGGGTGGTCCTGGCGCCGTGTTTTGGATGTGGGTCATCGCTCTCTTGGGCTCCGCCACGGCCTTTGTTGAGTCTACGCTCGCCCAGCTCTACAAGCGGAAGACTCAAGGGTCGTTTATCGGTGGTCCGGCCTATTACATGAAGTTCGGACTTCGCAAGCCGCGGATGGCGAAGCTCTATGCTGTCCTTATCACGGTGACGTTCTGCATGGCTTACATCTCCATACAGAGCAACACCATCTGTGCCGCCGCTGACAAAGCCTTTGGCGTGCCGCCTCTCGTCATGGGTCTCATCCTCGTCGTGCTGTCCACGCTCTGCGTCTTTGGCGGCATCGGTCGCATCGCCAAAGTGTCCAGTGTCATTGTGCCCGTGATGGCCATTCTCTATGTGGTGTTGGCCTTGGTCATCATCCTCATGAATCTCCGGCTGATACCACATGTCTTCGCCGTCATCCTCTCCAATGCCTTTGGCTTGCAGCAGTTTGCCGGTGGCACACTTGGTGCGACGATGATGAATGGCATCAAGCGCGGCCTGTTCTCCAATGAGGCCGGTGAGGGATCGGCTGCCTGCGCAGCCAGCATTGCCAGCGTGTCTCATCCCGTCAAGCAAGGACTGGTACAGGCGTTGAGCGTCTTCACCGACACGTTGCTCATCTGCTCCTTTACTGCCTTTATCATACTCATCAGCGGAGTGTTTACCACTCCTGGGCTCAATGGCGTGCAGCTCACGCAGATGGCCTTGCAGAGCGAGATTGGGCCTATTGGCACTCAGTTCGTAGCCATTGCCATCTTTTTCTTCGCCTTCTCTTCGATTATCGGCAATTATACCTATGGCGAGATGAACGTCAAGTTTCTGACAGCCCGTAAGGGGTGGCTGACTTTTGTCCGGGTGATGAACGGCGTGGTCATGGTGTTCTTTGGCTCACTGGCCAGTCTCGACTTGGTATGGAGCCTGGGTGATCTCTTCATGGGTAGCATCACCCTTTGCAACCTTGTTGCCATTGTCAAGTTGAGCCCACAAGCCTGCTTCTTGCTGAATGACTATCGCCAGCAGAAGCGCAATGGCATTAAGAGTCCCGTCTTCCATCGTAGTCAGATGCCCGACATTGAAAAAGACATAGAGGCCTGGTAGACCGCCAGATAGCAAAGCCGAAAAAACATGCCGCTCGTGGTGAAATAGCATGGCTAGGCCAGAGCGTTTGAAAAAAGAGGTGAGAAGCTTTGCCCGTCTCATTGATTATTGTTAAATTTGTAGAACCAATCAAGTTGCTTTTAAAAGGCAGCCAATCTAACGGCAGGTCTTCTGCCCTGCGTCTTACTTCAAACGAATCAACAATCAATGATGAGACACCTTATTATATCCCTTCTATCCCTTCTCTGTATGGGTGTGACGGTTGTCAATGCCAATCCTGTCGACGACCTTTTGAACCGCATGGATCCCGGCGCAGCTGCCAAGTTTCGTACCGAGCTGCAACCGTCAGCAACCGATTTCTTTGAACTCTCCCAAGACGGTTCTCGCGTCTGTGTGAAGGGTAACACGTGGGTCAACATTGCTGCGGGTGTCAACTGGTATCTGAAGCATTACGCCGGTATCATGGTCAGTTGGAACAACATGCACCCCCGCCTGCCCCGTCATCTGCCGTCCGTTGCCAAACCTGAGCGACACACCACGTGGCTGACCGACCGTTACGACTTCAACTATTGCACCTTTTCCTATTCCATGGCTTTCTGGGACTGGAAGCGTTGGGAGGAAGAGATAGACTGGATGGCCCTTCATGGCGTCAACATGCCATTGGCAGCTACTGGCGAAGAGGTGGTATGGCGCAACATGTTGTTGAAACTGGGCTACAGCAAGGAGGCTGTCGGAAAGTTCATCGCCGGTCCTGCCTTCCTCGCCTGGTGGGCAATGAACAACCTGGAGGGGTGGGGTGGCCCGTTGCCCGACCGCTGGTATGAGCAGCAGGCGGCGTTGCAAAAGAAGATTCTCGCCCGTGAGCGTCAGTTGGGCATGCATCCCGTGCTGCCAGGCTACAGCGGTATGGTGCCCCACGATGCCAAGGAGAAGCTTGGCCTGAACGTTACACCGGGTGGTACATGGAACGGCTATACTCGTCCTGCCAACCTGTTGCCTACTGATTCCCATTTTGATAGGATTGCCGATTTGTATTACCAGGAGCTCACGCGTCTCTATGGCAAGGCCGATTACTACTCGATGGATCCCTTCCATGAGAGCGCCGACAATGCAGCCATCGACTACGCAGCTTGCGGCAGAAAACTCCTGGCAGCCATGAAGCGGACCAACGCAAAAGCCGTCTGGGTGGTGCAGGGATGGACCGAGAATCCTCGGCCCGAGATGATGAATGCCCTTCCTGCGGGCGACCTGCTCGTGCTCGACCTCTTCTCAGAATGTCGGCCAATGTTCGGCGCACCCTCCGTGTGGCGACGTGCCGACGGCTACGGCAAGCATCCATGGCTGTTCTGCATGTTGGAGAACTTTGGTGCCAATGTCGGACTGCATGGTCGTATGGACCAGCTCATCAACAATTTCCGTCTGGCTGCTGCTGCCAACACGCCGTTGGTCGGTGCCCGTGAGCATCTGAAGGGCTATGGCTTCACGATGGAGGGATCGGAAAACAATCCCGTGATGTTTGAGCTGATGAGTGAATTGCCTTGGATGGTCGGCTCGTTGCCTTCGGCTGACAGCATTGCCACTTTCAGACAGCAATGGCTCAATGCGTATGTCAGGGCGCGTTATGGTACCGATGACGCTACCTTGCAGCAAGTGTGGCAGCTTCTTGGCAACAGCATCTACAACTGTCCGGCCGGCAACAATCAGCAGGGCCCCCATGAGAGCATCTTCGACGGACGACCCTCGCTCAACAACTTCCAGGTCAAGAGCTGGTCGAAGATGCACAACTATTACGATCCGGCTGACACACGACGTGCTGCGGAACTCATGGTCAGCGTAGCCGACCATTACCGTGGCAACAACAATTTTGAATACGACCTTGTTGACATCGTGCGTCAGGCCCTCGACGACCAGGCCCGTCTGCAATACCTGCGCACCATCGCTGACTACAATGGCTTCGATCGCCAGGCGTTCAGCCGTGACTCGGCCCGTTTCCTCAACATGCTGCTCTTGCAGGACAGTCTGTTGGGCACACGACGTGAGTTTCGTCTCGGTCATTGGACGGAAGCGGCCCGCAGTCTTGGTCAGACCCCTTCTGAGAAGGATCTGTATGAGTGGAACGCCCGTGTGCAGATCACTACGTGGGGCAACCGCGTCTGTGCCGACGAGGGTGGACTGCGCGACTATGCCCATAAAGAGTGGCAAGGATTGCTGCGCGATTTCTATTATCCACGGTGGCACACCTACCTCGATGCCTTGTCAAAGCAGATGGCCCACGATACAAAGCCTGACCTGACGGCGCTCGGCGAGGGTGCCAATGCCAACAAAACCGCCACTGAGCTCTTCGCCATGGCCCTGCCCAAGGGCCCGGTCATCGACTGGTATGCCTTGGAAGAACCATGGACGTTGCAGCACAACAGCTATTCAGCTGAACCCGTTGGCGACTGCATCGATTTGGCCAAGCGGGTGATGAAAGTACTTGGCGAGAACTGACCGAACGGGCTTACACCTTATATCATATAATAAGAAAGTGATGATGAAACGACTTGTGAGTTTGGATGTGCTGCGTGGCCTGACGGTCATGTTCATGATATTTGTCAACAATGGTGCCGGCGATGAGATCTTCTCTACCTTGCAGCATTCCAAGTGGAATGGGATGACGCCTTGCGATCTTGTTTTCCCCTTCTTCCTGTTCATCATGGGTATCTCCACCTTTCTCAGTCTGCGTAAGGGAGGTTTCCATTGGACGTCCCGGCAGGCGCACAAGACCATCAAGCGCACGCTGTTGCTGTTTGTTATTGGCTTGTTGATTAACTGGTTTGACATGGCCATGGACGGTCGTCCGTTTGATATTGCCCATCTCCGCATCATGGGTGTGATGCAGCGCATAGCCATTTGTTATGGTTTTACGGTGGCAGCCGCTCTTACCATTCACCATCTCACCCATTCCTTCCGTGGTATGGGCTTGCTCGTGGCCGTGCTGTTGGTGGGCTATACCCTTATTCTTTTGCTTGGCGGTGGTTATGACTATGACAGTTCCACCAACCTCCTCTCTCGCGTCGACCATGCCGTATTGGGCGACAGTCATCTCTATCACAAGTCGCCCGTCGATCCCGAGGGGCTGCTGTCCAGTCTTTCGGCCGTCTGTAACACGATGCTTGGCTTCCTGATGGCATCCTGGGCCTTCCGCAAGCCGGACGAAGCATCCGCTCAGTCCCCAGTGACCATGCTGTCACGGTTGATGGTCTGTGGAGCGGCCCTGGCCTTCGTGGGATGGCTGCTTCAGTTCGGCCTGCCGCTCAACAAGCGTGTGTGGAGTCCTTCCTATGTATTGCTCACCTGCGGTCTTGCTGCCTTATTGCAGGGCTTGTTGGTGTGGTGGCTTGATGTGCGACCGGCACAGCATCGCCTGGCGCAGCAAGTGGCAAGTCCATCGAGTATGGTGACGATGACGCTGATCTTTGGCACCAATCCCTTGTTCCTTTATATTGTCAGTGAACTTCTGAGCATTGTGTTTGGCAGTACGGGCATCAAACAAAGCGCCTATGACGCAATCCACTTTGTGATTGTCAATGGCTATTGGGCCAGCGTGGCTTATGCCACCTTGTTTGTCGTCCTGCATCTTGCCATGGGTGCAGTGTTGTGGAAACGCCGCATCTTCATCAAACTGTGAGGAGCGACAGCCGCTATGGTGACGTAAAATTTTGTCCGATAAACTGACAATATTTTAACACTTGGAAAGTAGACTGTTTTCGTGGAGAATCTTTTCGAAGATCCGAGAAAACGGCTCTCTGACGACTGTAAATTGATTTTTTCACGGCAAATTGACGGGACGATATCGGAATATCACCGATATTGCACCGGGATCTCGGCGAGATTCCATCGGCTTTTCACCGATATCGTGTCGTCGTATCGGCGAGATTCCAGTGGCATTTCGCCGAAATAGCAATGATTTATTAGCTCGTTTGAAACAAACTAATGGAGTCGTTTTTGGAAACAGCTAATAATCAGCGATTTATGAGATTGCTCAATATGGCGTTATTTGTGGGCGATGGCGGGGTCGCATCAGAATATCGTCGTCGTGAGAGGGCTCCTGTAAAGTATTTTCGTCATTATGAATAAAATAAGTCGTAGGGATTGAAAATATCCGTAAAATAAATTGTTTATTACATTAATTATGTTTAATTTTGTGGTAGAAGAGTAACATTAACCTTATGAAGAAGAGTTTATTGATCCTAATGATGGTCATCTACCTAATGCCGGCCCTTGCGCAGGAAGGTAATATATATAATGTGTTGGCCTATGGAGCTAAAGGTGACGGTCGTACAGACGATGCGCCCTCACTGCAGCATGCTATAGATGCCTGTTCTGAGCATGGTGGCGGCCGCGTATGGTTGCCAGCCGGCAAGACCTTTCTCTCCGGTCCCTTACAACTCAAGTCGAATGTGGAGCTCTATCTGGATGCCAATGCCGTGCTGTTGGCCAATCCTGATGAAAGCATCTATCACCTGAGCGCCTTTGGCAGCAACGAAGGCGAGGGAATGCTGTGGCTGTGGGCGAAAGAGGCCCGCAACATTCGCCTGGCGGGCATGGGAATCATTGACGGCAATGGCGTGCGCTTCATGGGTCGTGAACTGAGCGACTCGTATGAACTCAGGCCTGTCACTACGTTCGATCCCCGTCCTCATGTGCTCACTCTCATTGGTGTCACTGGCGTGCAGATACATGACCTGACCATCCGTGAGGGCGCTTACTGGACGGTTCATCTCGTAGGTTGCGACGATGTGGTCATTGACGGCATCAATCTTCTCAACAACCTGAAGATACGCAATGGCGACGGCATCGACATCGACCACAGCCGCAACGTGCGCATCAGCAACTGCCACATCACGTCAGGTGATGACTGCATCTGCCTGAAGAACCGGCGCGAATATGCCCAGTACGGCCCATGCCACGACATTGTGGTGACCAATTGCACGATGACCTCGCGTTCGTGTGCCATCAAGATAGGGTCGGAGAATATGGACTCTATCTATAATGTGACCTTTGACAACTGCGTCATCACGCGTTCCAACCGTGGCTTGGGCATACAGAACCGTGATGAGGGCACCGTGACCGACGTGGTGTTCTCCAATATCATCATGGACCTGCAGTTGTGGAGCGACGTGTGGTGGGGCAAGGCTGAACCCATCTATGTGACCAGCTACCCACGGGCTGACGGCAACAACAAAGACGCCAACTGGCGCTTCCCCAAGGGCGAGACCCACGGACGCTGCGGCGAGGTGAGCCGCATCTACTTCAACAACATCGTGGCAACCTCCGAGAACGGCTGCTTCGTGGGTGGTGATGTCATAGGGAAGGTCAATCATGTCTATTTCAATAATGTGAAACTCCGTCATCGTCGTGTGACCAACTATGCCACGGGCATGGCTGATCTGCGTCCCTGTCGAGACAAGCAGATGACGAAAATTAGAAAGTACGATTGCTGGTATAGCAAAGTAACGGAGTCCAAGCTTGATATTGAAACCATAATGTAGCATGATAAATGCCGCCATGCCAATTTTTGTCAGTAATTTTGCCGACAGAACGAAATAAGTCAAACTATCTAAAATATTTATTATGTCAAAAGCACAGAAACGAATCAAGACGGCAACGAAGGCTTTAGTCCTGACTGCCTGCTTGTCGGCTTATGGCACTTCTGTGATGGCCCAGTCACAGAAGACCGGTGTCGTTACCGATGCCAATGGTGAGCCGCTCATTGGTGTTACGGTGAAGGAAGTGGGTACCTCCAATGGTGCCGTGACCGACATCAATGGTCGTTACACTATCACGACTACTAAACCTGGGGCCAAGCTGGAGGTCAGCTATGTAGGCTACGTGCCCCAGACCATCACAGCCGGTTCGAGTGTCAAACTGAAAGAAGACGCCGCCCAGCTCAACGAGGTGGTTGTCGTGGGTTATGGCACGATGCGCCGCAAGGATGTCACATCGTCCATCACCACGGTCAGTGCCAAGGACTTGAACAAGGGTGTCTACACCGACCCGGCTTCGCTGTTGCAGGGCAAGGTGGCCGGTCTGACCATCACGCAGAACGGCAACCCCAGTGGCACGCCTTCCATCACGCTGCGTGGCGCCTCTTCGTTGCGTACGGGTGCAGCCATGGAGCCGTATTACGTCATCGATGGTGTGCCGGGCATGGACCTGAGCCTTGTCGCTCCTGAGGATATTGAGAGCATTGACGTGCTGCGCGATGCCACTGCCACGGCTATCTATGGTTCCAAAGCTGCCAATGGTGTCATCATCATCACCACCAAGAAGGGCAAGCAGGGACGCACCAACGTGACCTATAGTGGATATGTGGCCTTCGACCACGTGCTGAAGAATCTCGACATGATGACGGCCTCCGAGCTGCGTGACTACGCAAAGGCCAACAATATCACCCTGCCCAACGATAAGGGTGCCAACACCGACTGGCAGAAAGAAGTGGAGCGCACCGCCATCTCGCACAACCATAATGTCAGCATCAGCGGCGGACACGGCAATACGTCGTACAACGCCAGCATTAACTATATGAACCGTGAGGGAACCATCCGCGGCACCAATTTCCGACGCCTCAACGGCCGTGCGTTGGTACAGACCTCTGTGCTCAAGGATCACTTGAACCTCGGCCTCGCACTCAATGCCAGTGAGGGCAGTTTCAACTCTGTGGCATGGAATGAGGAAGGAGCCAGTGTCGGCGACGCCATGAACTACTACTCGCCACTCTGCCCCGTGCGCAACGTAGACGGCTCGTGGTATGGGGACCCCAGTATCTCGCAGTATTACAACCCACTGTCGATGATCAATGAGGACAAGATGAAGAATACACACCGTCGTTTTCAGATGACTACCAAGGCCGAACTGAAGATTATCGACGGACTGACGTGGAACTTCAACTATACTTACAGTAATAAGCAAAATATCTACAACGCCTACTCCAGCACACAGTCGCAGACTGACCGTCGCAACGGTGCTGCTACACGCACATCCGGACAAAGCCATAAGCAGGTGTTCGAGACTTTCGGCAACTTCAACAAAACCTTCAATAAGGTGCATACCCTCGGTCTCATGGCCGGTTACTCGTGGGAGCAGGAGAACACTGGCGACAACTTTGGCGCCACCGTTTATAATTTCTACAACGACGCTGTGGATTACCACAATCTCTCCTATGCCAACCGCATCGACGGTATTGACGGACTGATCAGCGGTGCAGAGAGCATCCTGCGCATGATCTCATTCTATGGTCGTGTGAACTACAGCTACAACAGCCGCTATAACCTGCAGGCCACCATCCGCCGTGACGGCTCGTCGGCTTTCGGTCGCAACAACCGCTGGGCCACGTTCCCCTCTGTCAGTGGTGCCTGGCGTATCTCCTCGGAGCCTTTTATGGCAGGTACCAAGAGCTGGCTCGATGACTTGAAGCTGCGCGTGGGCTATGGCGTAAGCGGTAACTCGCTTGGTTTCGATGCCTACTCTGCTATCCAGACCTACGGAGCATCGGGATGGTTTACCTATACCGACGGTAAGCAGTATCGCACACTGGCTGCTACAAAGAACGCCAACCCCAACCTGAAGTGGGAGAAGACAGGTATGTTTAACATCGGTCTTGACTTCGCTGTCCTCGGCAGCCGACTCAGCGGTACCATCGAGTACTACAACAAGAAGACTTCCGACCTTATCTACAGCTATTCCGTCTCCTTGGCACGCTATGCCTATGGATGGATGAACGCCAATGTCGGTGATATCTCCAATAAGGGTATCGAGATTACTATCAACGCAGTGCCGGTCAAGACCAAAGATTTTCAGTGGCAGACCAGCCTGAATTTGTCGCATAACAAGAATGTGGTGGATAAACTTTCCAACCAGACTTATTCGGTGAAATATATTGACGAGGCCAATCCTAACCTCGCCGGAAACTCCACCACCTGCGTGCAACGCATCATGGAGGGTGAACCCATTGGTACGTTCTATCTGTGGAAGTTCGCCGGATTCAATGATGCCGGCAAGTCAACGTTCTATGTCCACGACCTTGATGCCCATAAGAATGACGACGGCTCGCTCAAGGCAGATGTCTCTCAGTTGGCCGACGGCTCCTATGTCACCACGGCTCCTGTCGACGGCGATCGCGCCAAGGCCGGCAGCGCACAACCTAAGCTTAACATGGGATGGAACAACACGCTGAACTATAAGAATTGGAGTTTGAACGTATTCTTCCAAGGCGTCTTCGGCAACAAGATCTTCAACGCCATGCGCGCACAGTACAACTTCGTTGGCAATGTGTCTGCAGGCAAGAATGTGCTCAGAGAGGTTGCCGACATACAGCATATCGGTGACTCCAACTCCGATGCACCGTGTGACCGCTATCTGGAGAACGGCAGCTATGTGCGTCTCTCAACGCTAAGCCTCGGTTATACCTTTGGCGATGTCTTCAATGGATGGATCAAGAACCTGCAGCTCTATGGCACCGTCAACAATGTGTTCACCATCACCGGGTATAAGGGTGTTGATCCTGAGGTCAGCCTTGGCGGACTGACTCCCGGTATCGACTGGCGCTCAGACCGGTTCCCACACAATCGCTCATTTATTGTGGGTTTGAAAGTTAACTTCTAATCATTGGAAATCATGAAATCGAATATAAAAATCACCATGGTGGCCGGCATGGCGGCTGTGTTAGGTCTGGCCGCCTCCTGCACCGACCTTGACGTGGACGTGAATTCGCAGTACACGTCATACCCCAATTCTGAAATTGCCATCAGTGCTAAGATGGCCGATCTCTATTATGCCTTTGCCGGACCGCTTGGCCGTCGCTACAACGAGGCACAGTCGTTGTCGTCGGACGAGTATGTCGGTGAGAGCTTTGACAACAATTATGTAGACAACTTCAACTACAGCAACATGTCGCTTCATACGTTCACCCCTGACGATCCTGCGACGGGCTACTACGACGAGGTGTCCAGCGGTATCTCCAAGGCCAATCAAATCATCCTGGAGTTGGGCGGCGACAAAGCTGACTCCGCTACCATAGCTCCTGCAAAGGCTATGCGCGCCTTCTTCAACTTCATCCTGATGGATAGTTATGGCGATGTGCCAATCCTTGACCACGTGCCTGAGGCCGACGAGGTAATCGAGCGTCAGCCGAGAGCTGATGTGGCGAAGTTCATAGAGAAAGATCTTAAAGAAGCCATTCCCTATCTCTCGGCCAAGAACGATATGACTACTTACGGCAAGCCTAACAAGTGGATGGCTAAGGCCCTGCTCGCCAAACTGTATATCAACTGGGCAGTCTACACGGCTTCCGATGTGACAAAGTACGATGCTGCTACAGCTACCAATGAGAAGTTGGACGATTGTGTGAAGGTGTGCGACGATATTATTCAGAGCGGACTTTTCGACCTTACTTCCACCCAGCGCACCAACCCGACAAACGTTTATCGTGCTAAGTTCTATCCCGACAATAACTATAAGGTGAAGGACTTCATCTATGCCATGCCTTATGATGCCGTTTTGCTTCAGGGTATGACCTATGCCCGTTTCCGTACTTGGAAGAAAGCCAATAAGGGCGATACCTACTACGGATGGAGCTCCGGCAACTCGTTTGCCGGTGTGTTTGCCATGACGCCAGAGATGGCCGATCGCTTCTCGCTCGAGGGCGACGACCGCAACGACGTGGTCATCGGCGGGTATATCAAGAAGTACGATCCAAAAACATATGAGAAAACTGACGAGAACTGGACGTACAATGGTGAACCGCAGTTTGTGAACAAGACCATTACCCTTAAGGCACAGAACAATGAGCTCAACGTCGGCGAGAATCCCACGGGATATAACCAGGGATGGAAGAGCATCAAGTTCTATCCGTCTCAGGACGACTACGTCAATCATAAGCGCAATCAGAGCAACGACGTGCCTATTTTCCGCTATGCCGACATTCTGCTGGAGAAGGCTGAGGCCATCACGCGTGGTGCCAAGGCTACCAATGGCGACACACCGCAGTCTCTCTTCAATCAGATACGTGCTTATGTCCATGCTCCGCAGCTCGACCATAACCCCTCCTTGCAGGAAATTCTCGACGAGCGTGGCCGTGAGTTCCTCGATGAGAACTGGCGACGCAATGACATGATTCGTTTCGGCACCTTCGAGAGTGAGTTCGGCTACCACATAAAGAGCTTCTCCTATGCCAACTTCGATAAGACACGCCGCATCTTCCCCATTCCGACCAGTACGCTGAAGGTGAACAGCAACTGGAAACAGAATGTCGGATATTGACCTTTTGAAGGTCCTTTTATTTAATGCATGAAGAAGACAGGCGGTCTCGCAGCGGGGATCGCCTGTCTTTGTGTCAAGCATCCAAATAAATCGTGAAACGCTTGGATAGTCAAGAATTTATGTGTATCTTTGCCTATAGCGTTACATAGCTTTTAAGACCGTAGAAAACTGATATACTTGACAGTCAATTTCCACACAAATAAAACCCTCTTAGATGCACCGTACTCTTCTACTTCTCGTTTCGCTGCTTGTCGCAGCCGTCAGCCACGCGCAGCTGTGGCGCAGTGTTCGTCCACTCATCGGCAGCGAGGGTCTGGGCCGTGTGTTCGTGGGGCCGTCGGCACCTTTCGGCATGGTGAAGCCAGGCCCTGACTGCCTGTCCATGCCCAACGCAGGATGGGCCCCTATGCCCGAACCCGTCAAGGGCTTCTCACAGACCCATGTCAGCGGTACGGGTGGCGGACAGAAATATGGCAATGTGCTTATCCAACCTTTCCGTCGCTATGAGTCAGTGACACCTCAACGTCTGCTCTTGCCAGACGGAAGGGTGGTTGACGTACCATGTTTTCTGCATCATCGTGTCTTTGAGGAGGTCACGCTCGGTAAGTATTGTTGTAAATATGAAGACGGGATATGGGTTGACGTCACTGCGGCAGCCCGTTGTGCGGTCTATCTTATCCGCTTTGCCGACGGTCTGCTCATCGATGCCGCTTCGTTCTTGGGCATGGACACCATTCCCAACAAGCGCGAGGCGCAACAATATGTGGCCTCGGATATCCATGTCAACGGCAGCAATGAGGTGAGTGGCTTCACCACCGTGCGTGGAGGATGGAACAATGGAGGGCCTTATACGGTCTACTTCTGTTTACAGAGCAGTGCACCATTTGTCAAGTCACGTTCCACCAAGCGTTGGGCCACTGTCGATTGGGCCGACTCGACAGTTGAGGTTAAGGTAGGCATCTCATATGTGTCGGAAGCGCAGGCCCGTCGCAACATCGTCGCCCATGACTACCTCACACAGTTTTGGAAGCTACGGAAGGTGTGGGAGAAGACTCTGGCGCGCGTGCCGTACCAAGGCAACCGCCGTGAGCAGCAACTTTTCTACACCGCCCTCTACCATACCCTGCTCATGCCCGTGGATAAAACAGGGGAATGTCCGCGCTGGTCAGGTACGCCCTACTACGATGACTTCTACGCATTGTGGGACACCTACCGCACGTCGATGCCTTTACTCATGGAGTATTATCCCGAGCGGGCAAGAGATATCGTCAACGCATTGCTGGCCATCTATCAGCACGACGGCTATCTGCCGGATGCCCGTAGTGGCGACTGCAATGGACGTACGCAGGGCGGCTCGCACGCTGATGTGGTCATCGCCGAAGCCTTCGCCAGAAAAATGAGCGGCATCGACTACGAGCTGGCCCTGGAGGCTATGCTCAAGGACGGTGACGTGCCACCTGCAGACGATGAGAAAGAAGGACGTGGCGGACTGAAGGAATACATCCGTTTGGGCTATATCCCCTATGGTATCCCGCGTGCCGGAACCCGTACTGTGGAGTACAGCTACGACGACTGGTGCATCGCACAAGTGGCAAAGGGCTTAGGCAAGAAATCCATTTATAAGAGATATATGAGACGGTCCCGTTCCTGGCGTAATCTGTGGCGTGGGGATTACGAGTGGCGTGGCATGCGTGGTTTCATCATGCCACGTGATGCCGTGGGCCACTGGCTTGACTCAGTAGAGTGGGGACAGTCGAAAGTTTATCGCCCGAAGATAGCTTATCGTCCCGATACCAAGGTGGCTCCTTGGTATCTGCCCTGGTGGAATACCTTCTTCTATGAGGCACTGTCGGCAGAATATTCGTTTAGTGTGCCCCACGACGTGCCCGGGCTCATCGCCCTCTGTGGCGGAGACTCTGCGTTCCGTCGTCGCCTCGATACGTTCTTCGAACAAGGACATTACAATGTAGGTAACGAACCCTCGTTTCTTACACCTTATTTATATAGTTACATCGGTCGCCCCGACCTCAGCAGCAAGCGCGTGGCGGAAATCTGCCATCGTTATTTCTCCGACAAGGCCGACGGGCTGCCCGGCAATGATGACAGCGGAGCCATGTCAGCGTGGTTGCTATGGGCCATGCTCGGTCGTTACCCTATGGCAGGGCAGGGGACCTATCTCACCATCGATCCCGTGCATTTTGATTTGACCAATCCGAAGAACAGCAGGATGCCTACTGCTGACGAACACTCTTTTACCGTCCATTTCGTGCTCAATCGGCAATACCGTAATTGGGATTACCGATGGCAGTGGAAAGGTGACACTCTCGTGACGGTCTGCAATGGTAACACCTATCTCACGCCACGCCATGTGGTTGATCATGCCACGGGATTCTGTTGGGACAGTCCACAGAAAGGTCACAACACCTATTCTAGCACGGGCACTTTCCTCTTCATCTCCCGCGATGCCCTTCATGACTTACAGACACGGGGAAGTTTTGTCTATGATGGCATCACTTGGAAGATAATCTCAGATGAAGGTCACCTCATCCATGTGCGTTCAGAAGTCGATGGGGCAGAGATGAGCATTGCCACGTCGTCATCTCTTCCTTTTGTCGTCAGCATGAAGAACAATCCCTTGGGAATCGACTGGAAAATGGAATAGTAGCTTCCTATTTTCGGGTTCAGATCTTTCAGTTTCCCCATTAATAATAGTATCTTTGCAAGAGGAGGGGCACTCTGCGCTCAGAGCAGCCTCTCTTCCATCCGTTACAAATCATTCCCTATGAAGAAAACATTTCTCCTTCTCTACCTCGTCATTGTTGCGTCGGTTCTTTCTTTCGCTCAGCAGAAGGCCATTCCTCGGTCGGTCCATGAGCAGGAGCTGCGCATGGGCGGAGTTTATTTTGCCTACGATACGCCGGACCATGACTTCTTTGCACCGGCCCCCAAGGGTTATCAGCTTTGTTACTTGAGCCATTATGGTCGGCACGGCTCCCGGTGGTTGCCAAGCGACAACCGCTATGAGTGGGTGTTGAGGCAGTTGGCTGACAAAGACAACCTTACCGGTAAGGGCAAAAAGCTCCGTAAGCAGATGGAGATTATTTGCAATCACGCTCGTGGTAATGGCGGCAGGCTGACTGTCCTGGGAGCCATGCAGCATCAGCAGCTGGCCCGTCGCATGGTGCAACACTTTCCTCAGCTCTTCCGTGAGGGAAACAAGGTGAAGGCTCGGTCGAGTGTGGTGGGACGTTGCCGCAAGAGCATGCTTTCTTTTTGCTTAGAGTTGCGTAAGGCTTGTCCCGGACTGACCATTGATGAGCGGACAGACTCTGCCGACATGGACTGGATCAGTCATGAGTCGCCCGACGAGATGTTGCTCAAGATGGATGCAGCGCCATCGTTGAAGGTCTCTCCCGACCGATTGATGCATCTGCTCTTCAAAGACCCCACAAGAGTGAAAGCACCGGAAAAGCTCATGATAGAGCTCTACACGATTGCCTCTGATATACAGGACTTCCCTCCGATTTTAGGCGACAGAGTCGTTGCCCGTCAAAACCTCTATCCCTATTTCACACTTGAAGAGCAGCGAGCCATCTATGATAGAAACTGTGCGCAGATGTATCATCAGAACGGTCCCGATCCCACGAGCCATGGCGTGCCTGCTCAGTGTGCAGCTCTGCTATGGCAGAACATTGTGGAGGAAGCTGAACGTAGTCTGAAAGGCCAAGGCGACGCTGTGACGCTCCGCTTCGGGCATGACACAGCGCTTTATCGGTTGCTCACGCTTCTCGGTATCACCACACTGTCCGATGGCACGCCTTGGACAGCGCTGGATGAGCTGGTGCCCATGGCTGCCAACCTGCAGATGCCTTTCTACCGCAACGCAGAAGGAGATGTCCTTGTGCGGTTTTATCTGAATGAGAAACCTGTGACGCTGAACCTTCTCACGCCTGCCAATACAGAAAATGGTGTGCCGGCCTATCGCTGGACAGACGTGAAGCGGCAGTTCCAACATTATATTGATAAACAAAGATGGATAGAACGGACGCGTGCCATCAACACGATGGTGGGCACTGACCATGCCGTGACCTCATCGGTGGGTCGCTATGGTAAAGGGTCGGAAGAGCACGGACAGACACTGCCGGCGGTGCTCGTACCTCACGGCATGAACTTCTGGACCCCACAGACGCAGGACAGTGAACAGAAATGTAGGGCGCCATATTATTACCGTGATTCGCTATTCCAAGGTTTCCGTGCCAGCCATTGGCTTGTGGGTGGCTGCACACAGGACTATGGCTCATTCACGCTCATGCCGATGACAGGGCGGTTGAGACTCAAGCCGGACGTGCGCGCCACCCGTTTCAGTCATAACGATGAGATCTGTCATCCTTATTATTATGCGGTCTATCTGCCAAAAGAGAGACTGATGACCGAAATGACGGCGACGAGCCGTGCAGCCATCTTCCGTTTCATGCCCGACGAGAGTGGTGAGATGCACATCGTCATCAACCCGAACAATGACTACCATGAGGGCTTTGTGACTGTAGACAGCGTAAGACAATGCGTGTGGGGGTATAATCCCGTGCACCGTATCTATCAGGGGTGGGGCGAGAAGGCTGGCTTCAGCGGTTGGTTTGTGGTGCAGTTTCAAAAGCCGTTCCTGAGGTGCGGTGTGCGCGATACCGTGGCCTTTGTCACTCTCGACGCAAAGGCCGGCGAACAGGTACTCGTCAAGGCGGCTACCAGTTTCACAGGCATCGATGGCGCATGGCGCAATCTACGTGCGGAACTTCCGGAATGGGACTTCCTCGGCACGCGTCTTGCACTCGACAGCATTTGGCAGAACGAGTTGTGCACCATTGAAGTGGAGGACAGTGACGATACGAAGATCAACGAATTTTATGGTGCCCTTTATCGTACCGCATTTGAACCGCATGCCATCAGTGACGTGGATGGCCGCTATCCTGCCTTCGCTTCGGGACACCCTATGATGCCGGACAGCACAGACATTGGGCGTACGCGTTACATGGACTTCTCCATGTGGGACATCTACCGTGCCGAGTCGCCTCTGTTGCTTCTGCTTCATCCCAAAATGGCTTCCGATATGATTGAGAGCCTTGGAGGCATGTACCGAGAGGGCGGGTGGATGCCCATCTTCCCTTGTTGGAACAGCTACACGGCAGCGATGATCGGTGACCATGCGGCCTCGCTTGTCGCCGATGCAGTGGCCAAAGACTTGCAGCGCATCTATCCTTTCAACCTGCAAACTGTCTATGAAGGTTTGCGCAAGAACGCTTTCCAAAGTCCGAAGAGCTTCCAGGACTATGCTGACGGCATGGGACGGCGTGCGCTGAAGAGCTGGCTGCGCTATGGTTACATTCCTTTGGAAGACAGCGTGAAAGAAGCCTTTCATACACAAGAACAGGTGTCGCGTAGTTTGGAGTATGCCTACGACGACTATTGTGTGGCACAGGTGGCTAAGGCGGCAGGACAGGATAAAGACTATGAGGCGCTGATGCGACGCTCGCGCAATTGGCGCAACGTTATCAATCCTCATACGGGATGGGCAGATGCACGTCATGCCGACGGGCGGTGGTTGAACAATCGAAATCTGACGGAGCGGCTGCCGTTTATCACCGAGGGTGCGGTCATGCACTATAGCTTCTATGTGCCCCACGACATTCCGGGTTTGATAAAAGCTATGGGTGGGCGTGAGGCGTTCATCCAGAAGCTTGATACCCTCTTTGGCTTCTGCCGTGATGGGCATCGCGATGCTGCATATTATTGGCATGGCAATGAACCCTGCCACCATATTCCTTATCTCTACGCTCTCGCCGGAGCACCGTGGAAAACGCAACGGATAGTCTGTGATATTCTCCGATCGGAGTATCTCGACGTGCCGGGCGGATTGTCAGGTAACGACGATGCCGGACAGATGAGCGCCTGGCAGGTGTTCTCCATGTTAGGCTTCTATCCGGTCTGTCCCGGCAGTGCCGAGTATGTTATTGGCGTGCCGCAATTTCGCCTTGCACGGATCGGTCGTCTGACGATAGAAACACGTGGCAAAGGAGACTATATCCAACGTATGACGTGGAACGGACAGCCATATACTCGCTATACACTCACCCACAAGATGGTAGTGGCCGGTGGAAGGCTGGTAGTTGAACTCGGTGAGAAGCCTCTTTTGAACCTCCCTAATTCTTAGCCTTTATGAATATCATCATGATACACCCTCTTTGCGGTATAAGACACTAAGACGGAAGGGGTGGTCCAATCTCTTCCTTCAGATTGACCTTCCCTCTATTCCTTATCCCAAGCTGTCGGCCAGTTGGGTGAGGGATAATGCATGGACTTCAATACTTTGATGAGTTTGTTGAGCCTTTCGGTTTCTTTGTCGGCCAGATTATCCTTTTCCAAAGGGTCTTTCTGGATGTTATAGAGTTCGAAAGGTTTGTTGCGCCCTATCTGCTCCACCTTCCAAGGCCCATAGCGCAAAGCCCGTTGCTTGCCCGGAAATTCCCAGTACAGGTAGCGGTGGCTCGTGTCAAGGTTTTGTCCATAAAAGAGGGGAGACACGTCGATGCCGTCGATATTGTGAGGAAGAAACTGACCGCATCCTGTCAGCCTTGCGAGCGTTGGCATGAAGTCAGGAAAGTAGACGAGTTGATTGGTTTGCCCTATAGGTACACGTCCGGGTTGGTTGACGATGAGCGGGATTTTGATGCCCCCTTCGTAGAGCTGTCCTTTGTGTCCTTTCAGTCCTCCGCCGCAGTTGAGGTCTTTGACGGGTGCCATGACAGCAGCACCATTGTCGCTGGCAAAGATGACGATTGTGTTTTCTCTGATTCCTAATGAGTTTAGGGCACCGAGCACACGACCGATGTTGTAGTCCATGTGAGTCACAAGAGCGGCATAGCGTTTCGTGTTCTCGCTCCAATTGCCATTTTCGTCATACCATGACGTGTCGTCAATATGATAAGGCTCGTGAGGCGCGTCATAGGCCAGGAAAAGAAAGAAGGGATGGTCTTTTTCCCGATGAATGAAAGCAATGGCATCGTCGGTGGAGATTTCCGTGTTGTGGCGCACATGAGCGTCGTGTGCATTTTCGGAGACGGTTGTAAGACTGTCACCGTGCATGCGGTAGGCAGGATAGTAATAATAAGGTCCGTTGCTGATGACGGTAGAGATGGTCCATCCATAGAACTCATCGAAGCCGCGGTGATTGGGTGCCGCCATAGGATCATATCCGTCGAGATGCCATTTGTTGACCAGGCAAGTGCGATAGCCGCCTTGCCGGAGCACCGTGGCAATGGTTGTATCCTCTGGCAAGAGGTTGGCCCTGCGAATATAAGTGGTATCACCTTGTGGACTGATCTTCATGCCCTTGATGCCACCGGCAGTACATTGATTGTCACGTATTCTGGCCTTGCCATTGTTGCGTCCGGTCATCAAGGCACAACGTGAAGGTGAACTGATGCCACTGCCGGCATAGGCTTGAGAGAAACGCATGCCGGTGGCGGCCAGCCGGTCGATATTAGGCGTCTGAATAAAAGAATTTCCATAGCAATGAAGGTCGCCATAGCCAAGGTCATCGGCCAGGATGAAGACGATGTTGGGCTGTTTGGGAGTTGTCTGTTGCTGTGCCATCGTACGAAAGGGAGCAAGTAGGCAGACTGCCATCGATGTATAGTAGATCTTTTTCATAACGTGTTTATAAGATTCCATTTCTAATGGCCTCCATTATCATGGCGGGCGCGTCGTCGTTCAGGAGGCATTGCCGCATGTAGTCCATGTATGGTGCTACATGGGCGAAGAATGCTCTATAGCCGGCACAGAGGTAGTTCTGTCCTCTTTCACCATCACTGGTAGTCAGAAAACGGTTGCGGGGACATTCTCCGTTGCAGGAGAAGCGCCATTCGCATTGGCGGCATTGGCGGGGTAGGGCTGCCTGCTTGGCATAAGCAAAGGTCTGCTGCCGCTTGTCGGTCATCATCTCTACGAAGGCCCTTTCCCGTATGTTGCCCAAACGGTAAGCAGGAAATACGAAGTGATCGCACAAGTAGACATCGCCGTTCCACTCCATGGCCAGTGCTCGGCCACAGGTCTTGGCCAATGCACATACACCCGGTGTGACGCCCATCCAATTGGCAAGAGTGGCGTCAAAGATTTCCACGAATGTCTGTCCTACATCCTGCCGCACCCATTCATCGAAGATCGTGCAGAGGAAACGTCCCCACTGCTCTGCGCTCACGGAATAGTCTGTGATGGTGCCGTCCTCGTCGGCTGAGGCCAGTTGAGTGCCGTTGGCATGAGGCATTGATCTTTCCACAACTGGGGTGAACTGAATGTACTGACAGCCTATATCCTTGAAGAAATGGTACACTGTCTCCGGATGGTCTCCATTGATATGGTTGACTGTTGCCATGGCATTCCACTCCACCTGATGGCGGTTCAGACAGTCGATGCCCTGCATCACACGATCGAACGATCCTTTACCGGTTACATTGCGTCGGTAAGCATCGTGCATGATTCTTGGTCCGTCAATGGAGACGCCCACGAGCCAGCCCTCGTGGTGAAAGAAGTCGGCCCAGCGGTCGTCAATAAGGGTGCCGTTGGTCTGGATGACATTGTCGATCGCTCGTCCTCCTGCATATTTCCGTTGCAGCCGTATTACTTTCTCATAGAACTCCAATGGCAACAGCAATGGTTCTCCTCCATGCCAGGTGAAAAGCACAGAGGACGTTGTCTGCGCTTCGATATAGTCGTGAATGAATTGGTCCAGTAACTGGTCGCTCATCACCGCTTGCTGTGCAGGAGCATAGAGTGCCTCCTTCTCAAGGTAATAGCAATAGGAGCAATGCAGGTTGCACGTTGCTCCTATAGGCTTGGCCATGACAAAGAAGGGACTGGCAAGGGGCTGACAGGTTCTGCCTTCATCTTTCATGTATGACGGGCTTATTTCTTCTGTTGTTTCTTCCAGTATTTCTCCAGTGCTTTTGCTTCAGCCCCGGTAAGGGGAGCCACTGCGCCGTGTTTCTGTTCAGAGAAGTTGGTGCGATGCATCTTGCTGCCCTTAGCGTCGAAGTAGCCAATGGGTTGGAATGACTGAAAGTCACGTGTCTCAACGAAGCCAAAGTTGTGAGGACGGTGATGATAGTTGTCGAACATTACCACATACGTAGCAGTATCGCCTTCGTGCTTTGGAATCCTTTCCCAGCAGTTAGGAGCTTCGTGTCCCTGTCGTTCGCCATCGTCATAGTTGTTGTCCATGATGTAAGGTCCTGTAAGCCTGTCAGCAGTAGCATGCTTTACAGTAGCGGTCTTCTCATGGCTGACATAGAAGAGATGCCATTTGCCACCGAAAGGTATGATGTCGGAATCAATGACTGAGTAAGAGGGTACGCCGTCGCCATTGAGCGGTGCCTCGAAGAGTAGATGAGGGTCTGAAGTCAATTGGTTGAAGTCATTGTTGACATAAGCATAATAGATGCGGTTGGTGCCCGTCTTCATTCTGATGGTGAAGTGGATGATCAACTGGTGGGTAAGAGAATCATATACTGTTTCAGGTGCCCAGACACAACCTACCTCGCTCCATGGGATAGGATTGCCGTGGGTATCAGTGATGCCTGTGGGACAGGTGAGGGCTGAGAAGTCAATGTTTGCTCGTTTCCAGTGGATGAGGTCGAACGACTTCATCAGCACTAACCCACGGTTGTTGCCCCAGCCATATTTGCGCCCGTCGCGCTCCCATTCTGTTGTGCGATAAGCGGGAATAACTTTGTAGCCAGCCTTCTCGGCAGCTTCCTTTTGGGCAAAGATGTGTAGATCAGTCATGGCAAGGTAGAAACCTCCGTCAGGTCCTCTGAGAATATGTGGATCTCGAATGCCATGTTGCATGGCAATGGTGTCACCGGCAATGACCGGCTTGTCATTGTTGAGTGCCGTCCAAGTGTAGGAATCATAGGAGATAGCCATGTGCAGCCCGTGGTCGGCGTCTTTGTGGTAGACCATGACGTAGGCGCCCATGTCCTTTTCAGACGGTGGTGTAGCGTTCTTTTTAGCACTGAGGTTTACTGCCATCAGCAGGCAAGAGAGGAAAAGAAGATGTTTCTTGATGTTCATAAGTTGATTTTAGAGTAGCATACTATTCATGTGATATAGCAAAGTTACAAACTTCCAGCCTTTTAGACAAGTATTCCGATCAAAAATGATTGTGTGGCTCATTTTTTTAAAGGATTAGGATGCTTCTATGAAGATTTTGTGTTACTTTTGTAAGTGTAATATGAAATAGTGATCAACAATAAATTATTAGAGCCTTGAAACATATCGTTGTACCTCTCATTGTTTTGCTCCTTTTTGCTCCATCGTTTGCTGCAAACGGATTGGCACGTAATGTCGTTATTGACCGTCATGAAGTGGTGACGCGCAATAATCCTCATGTTAATACATTGGACACGCTGTCGGCTTTCACCGTTGGCAATGGTCACTTCGCCATGACGATAGACGCTACTGGCCTGCAGACTTTCCCGGAGAGATACAGTAAGGGCATCCCACTGGGTACGTTCAGTGACTGGGCTTGGCATTCGTTTGCCAATATTGGTAATTATAAGCCTGCCGATGCGCTGGTGACTAAAGACTTTGGCAAGGGACATAAAGAGTTGTATTCTGCTCAGTTTAAGAAGCCTGGACGACAACGAGACGCGTCGGAATGGTTGCGTAAGAATCCCCATAGGCTTCATTTGGGGTGTCTTGGCTTTGACTTTCCTAACGCAAATGCTGTGACTCATGTCCAGCAGACGCTGGATATGTGGACAGGGAGTGTGCACAGTCGTTTCATCTACAATGGTCAGCGTTACGACGTGACCACCGTTTGTGATCCCTATCACGATCGTGTGGCAGTCAGTATTCATAGCGAGGGTCCCATCCAGCTCTTGCTACATTTCCCTTACCCCACGGGCGGACACAGTGACGATGCTTGTAACTGGAATGCAAATGATAAGCATCAGACAATATTGAAGGTGGTGAACAAACGTGAGGCCACCATCGACCGTGTGGTTGATGCCACCCGTTATAGCGTAGCGCTTAATGCCAGTGCAGATGCCGACTTTGATTGTCAGCAGAACAAGGTGAGCATTGCGGCCAAGGCCAATGACTTCAGTCTTGTGTGCCATTTCTTGCCTGAGGACTCCGTCGCGATAGCTTCTTCACGTGAGCCTGTGTCCTTCAAGGCTATTGCTCAGACTGCTATCAGCTATTGGGAGCACTACTGGAAGCTGGGTGGCATTGTTGACTTTTCACATGTGGCAGACAAACGGGCTAGGGAAATAGAACGGCGTACCATTCTGTCGGCTTATCTGTTGGCGGTGAACGATGCTGGCAATACTCCGCCTCAGGAAACAGGATTGACTTATAACAGTTGGTTTGGAAAGTTCCATCTTGAAATGATTTGGTGGCATCAGGCACAATTCGCGCTTTGGGGACATCCTGAACTGCTCGACCGCTCGCTGTCATGGTATTTCAAGGCTGAGCCTATGGCGCGCGAGATAGCCCGCCGACAAGGCTATGAGGGAGTGAGATGGATGAAGATGACTGATCCCAGTGCACAAGAAGCCCCTTCCAATGTGGGTTCTTACCTTGTCTGGCAACAGCCGCATCCCATCTATCTTGCTGAATTGCTCTATCGTGCAGCCCAAGCCCAGGCCAAAAATGCAGCGATGGATGTTGACAGCCAAAGCAGCGTAACGCCTGTGCAAGTGCTTCAGAAGTACGGCAGACTCGTCGATGAAACAGCGGAGTTTATGGCGTCGTTTGCCACCTATGACACCATCCACAAACGCTACATCCTTAAGGGATGCATCCCGGCACAGGAAACACTGCCTGCTGACACAACTTTCAATCCTCCTTTCGAACTGTCTTACTGGCATTATGCTTTAGAGACGGCTCAGCAGTGGAGACTGCGTCGCGGATTAACGCGCAATGCCATGTGGGACAAGGTGCTTGCTTCGCTTTCGCCCTTGGCTTATAATGCCGACTCACTTTATCTTGCGGCAGAGAGTGCAACTGATACCTATACCAATACGCGATGCACGTCTGATCATCCAGCGTTGCTAGGGGCATTAGGTGTGCTTCCTGATTGTCAGTTGATAGACGATAAGGTGATGAGCCGGACTTTGGATTGGGTCTGGCAGCATTGGAATTGGGCGACATCATGGGGTTGGGACTTCCCTATGACTGCTATGACAGCCGCACGGCTCAACCGGCCAGAGACGGCCGTAGATGCTTTGGTGATGCCGATGCAAAAGAACACTTATCTCAACAATGGTCACAACTATCAGGACAACCGCTTGCGGGTATATCTGCCTGGCAATGGTGGCCTGCTTACAGCCGTAGCTATGATGTGCGCTGGATGGGATGGCTCCAAGGAACCTAACCCTGGTTTCCCACGTGATTGGGATGTGCGTTGGGAAGGATTGCTTCCATTGCCATAACTGACAGACAGCCAGGATTCAATTTCCGATGTTTGTCCATTAGAAGTATACTCCTTATTTATATAAAACTCAAAAGACGTGTAAGAAAGATGAAAAGGATTTTATGGATAGTATATATGCTGTGCATAATGGCATTCAATGCGAAGGCACAGAGTTTCGTCAGAGGTGCTGATATTAGTTGGTGTACCGAGATGGAGTCGAATGGAGTTCATTTCTATAATGCCAAAGGAGAGCAGAGGGATATCTTTGCTCTAATGAAGGAATTAGGCATGACAGCCATCCGTCTGCGTGTGTGGGTTGACCCTGACGGCTATGGCTATGGACCTTGGTGTGACAAAGCTGATGTTTTGGCGAAGGCCAAGCGTGCTAAGAATGAGGGACTTGATGTGATGATTGACTTCCACTATAGCGATACCTTTGCCGATCCTGCTAATCAGAATGTTCCGAATGCATGGAAAGATATGACTACGGATGAAGTGAAGCAAGCGTTGGCTAATCATACAACCGAGGTGTTGCAGGCACTGAAGGAAGAAGGAGTAACGCCTAAGTGGGTACAGGTGGGTAATGAGACCAATAGTGGAATGGTTTTCCCCTTCGGAAAGATAGATTGGGCCAAGACTGGTACTGCTCGGTTTACTGATTATGTTGGGTTGAGCAACGCTGGATACGATGCCGTCAAGTCTATTTTCCCTGATGCTTACGTGATTATTCATCTTGGTGGCGCCGACAAGGCACAGTGGTTCTTTCCCGATTTCAAAGCTGCAGGCGGAAAATTCGATATGATAGGTTTGTCTCACTATCCCACAGCTTCTGAATGGAACAGTACGTCGTCCGATGCAACGTACAGCAACATCAATGCAGCGAAATATGTGCAGCAGGCTATTTCTCAGTTTGGCGTGCCGGTGATGATTTGTGAGACTGGTTTCGATGTCAGTAAGCCGAATCTCGGTCAGAAAGTGATGATAGACCTCTTCAATCGCATGAAGGCCATTTCACAATGTGCCGGCATATTTTATTGGGAACCAGAGACAAATGGTGTTTGGAAGCCGGCTTATTATGAGAAGTCGGACTGGAATGCCTATGGCATGGGCGCTTTCACTGCCGACGGAAGACCAACGAAAGCACTTGACGCTTTCGGCGGGAAGACAGTGGCGGATGAAAGTCAATATCCTGCTTATCTGAATGTCTACGACAAGAGTGGTCAGAACATTCTTGCTGTCCTTCATCCTGTGGAAGGCAAGGATGGTATCTATGCAGGTCAGCTCAACGCTACGGAAAGCTGGTTGAACTTCAAGGTCGTTGACTCGGAGAATAACATATGGTATGGCTCTGATCCGTCGGACAAAACTAAGCTCTCCTCAGCATCGGATCAATGGAACCTATGGATTGACGGCAGCAAGACTGGAGTCTACGACATTACGGTTGACTTGGTCAACATGAATTGGACGCATGTTTATAACGAGACTGCTACTGCTGGCATTGTTGCTCCATTGTCTGAGTCAACAAGTCATGCACAGTGGTTTGACTTAAGTGGCAGAGAAATCACTGCACCGGTTAAGGGCCAGTTGTATATCGTAAAGCAAGGAGCTAAGGTGGAAAAGCGTATAGAGTAACTTATCCGTCCCTGGAATGAGGCTTTTTTTATTGGCCATCGGCTAATGCCGATGGCCATAATACGTATTACAAATTTTCGTTTTTTAACAAGAAATCTTCTGCTCTTCGTAAATCGTCAGCAGTATCAATGCCGACGGTTTCTACGTTGGTTATGCCTACTCGTATGCGGTAGCCATTTTGTAGCCAGCGCAGTTGTTCCAGGCTTTCGGCTTTTTCCAACGTTGACATGGGCAGCTGTGTGATTTGTCGCAGCACTTCCCGTTGGTATGCATAAATGCCGAGATGCTTGAGAAAGGGGTAGTGGGAGAGCCATTCGATGCGGTCAACGCCACGTACGAACGGGATGACCGAACGGGAGAAGTACAGCGCAAAGCCATTGACATCAACTACTATCTTTGGAGAGTTAGGATTCTCAACGGCATCCATAGTGGCAAATGGCTTACCAAGGGTGGCAATTTGTGTGTCGGGATGGCTAAATTGTTCGCATACCGTTTGGATTTGCGAGGGTTGAATAAAGGGCTCATCGCCCTGTATGTTAACAATGACGTCAGCGTCGGTGCCAATCTTTTCAGCAGCTTCTTCAATGCGGTCGGTGCCGCTGTGATGGTCCGAACGCGTCATGACGGCTTTACCGCCAAAAGACTCTACGGCATTGAAGATACGCTCATCGTCAGTAGCGACGTACGCCTCCGGCAGTACCTTGACAACCTGATGATAGACGCGATCAATGACTGTGTGACCGCCTAGCACTGCCAATGGCTTGCCTGGGAATCGGGTCGAAGCGTAGCGTGCCGGGATAATAGCAATGAATTTCATAGATGCTCTTTTTAGTTTGTTCGTTGAGCAAAGGTACTAAAATAATGTCCTTGTCATCTATCATACGTCCTTTATTTATGTTAAAATAATGTCTGCAAAGGTAAAAAAGACGTGTTTGTCATTTTTATTTCGTATCTTTGGCGTGTAATTACAAAAGAAACCAATTAGTGAAAAAATATATCTTTTTATTCTTATTGCTCTCGTCCTTAGAACTTGAAGCTTTTGCCCAGAAAATCACTTTGGGCAGTTGCTCAATAGAGGAAATGGGTGTCAAGGGCTCTTACAGGGGAGAGATGGCTTCAGGCAAGCCTCAGGGTAAGGGCAGTGTTGTCTATGAGAACGGGAACACCTACGAGGGCGAGTTTGTGAAAGGCAAACGGCAGGGATATGGTGTCTATACCTTTGCTGATGGTGAAAAATACGAAGGCCAGTGGCTACTAAACCAACAGCATGGTCGAGGCACCTATTATTTTAGCAACAACAATAAATACGTTGGACTATGGTTCCGTGACTATCAGCAAGGTCATGGCGTGATGTATTATTTCAATGGCGATATCTACGATGGTGACTGGTTTCATGACATGCGTCAGGGACGCGGTAAGTATACTTATTCAAGTGGGGCTTACTACGATGGCCAGTGGAAAGACGATAAGAAAGAAGGCAAAGGCTTCTTTGACTGGGGCGATGGTACAACCTACCGAGGCGACTGGAGCAATAATCAGCGTTGTGGCTATGGCGTGAACAAATATGCTGACGGAGACGTGTATAAGGGCCAGTGGATGGACGACATACAACAAGGTCGTGGCATCTACATTTTCCAGAATGGAGACCAGTATGAGGGAGACTATAACCAGGGCGAACGCACTGGGGAAGGCATCTTCAAGTATGCTAATGGCGATCTCTATACCGGTCATTTCAACGAGGGAGAACGCGTTGGTCAAGGCACGTTTGTGTGGGCCAATGGTGACCGCTATGAAGGCATGTGGAAAAACGATCTTCTAAACGGACATGGTAAGCTAACAAAAAAGAGCGGCGATGTGTTTGAAGGTACGTTTGTCAATGGTAAGATCGATGGCGAAGTTATCATCCATTATGCCAATGGTACCCGCTTCAAGGGTACATATCGCAATGGAATGCGCAATGGTAAATGCATCGAGGAAACGAAAGATGGTAAACGCTTCGAGGGAAATTACGTCAATGACATGCGCGATGGGCGTTTCGTGGAAAAAGACGCCAACGGACAAGTGACCTGCACAGGACACTATGAGAGTGGGCGAAGATTCAATGATAATTAATCTGTTCTAAATAACAGTAAGGTTTCTTTTATTATGTTCCTATTAATACTATCAGCTTATGGCAATAGTTAAACATATTGGCATTGTAGCCAATGACCCTTACCTTGAACCCTATGAGGATGCCATCGTAGGACGGCATAATCATGCGTTGTGGAAAATGGACCAGTTGACGCAGGGTGGTACAAAATCGCTTGCAGACTTTGCAAGTGGTTATGATTACTATGGACTTCATCGTACTAAGCACGGGTGGATGTTCCGTGAGTGGGCGCCTAACGCAACTGATATCTATCTTGTTGGTGACTTCAATGGCTGGCAGGAGAAGGAAGAATATCGCTGTCATCGCGTAGAGGGTACCGGAAACTGGGAGATCAATCTTCCACAAAACGCCATGAAGCATGGCGATCTCTTCAAGATGCATGTCAAATGGAATGGCGGCCAAGGAGAACGCATACCGGCTTGGGCCACACGGGTGGTGCAGGACGAACAGACAAAGATATTCTCGGCGCAAGTGTGGGCTCCCACCCCCTATAGGTGGAAAAAGCGTAAGTTCATTCCAAAGAAGGACCCATTGCTTATCTATGAGTGTCATATAGGAATGGCACAGGATGCAGAGAAGGTTGGCACTTATACGGAGTTCAAAGATAATGTGTTGCCCCGCATCGTAAAGGACGGCTATAATGCTATTCAGGTGATGGCAATTCAGGAGCATCCTTATTATGGTAGCTTTGGTTATCATGTAAGTTCGTTCTTTGCACCGTCGTCTCGCTTTGGCACCCCCGAGGAATTGAAAGCACTCATCGATGCTGCTCATGAGCAGGGAGTGGCTGTTATCATGGATATAGTGCATTCACATGCAGTGAAAAACGAGGTGGAGGGCCTTGGCAACTTGGCCGGGGACCCCAATCAGTACTTCTATCCTGGTGACCGCCACGAGCATCCGGCTTGGGATAGCCTGTGCTTTGATTATGGTAAGGATGATGTCATACACTTCCTGCTTTCTAATTGCAAGTATTGGATTGAAGAGTTCCATTTCGACGGATTCCGCTTCGATGGCGTAACATCGATGCTTTATTACAGTCACGGACTTGGCGAGGCATTCTGCAACTATGGCGACTATTTCAATGGTCATGAGGACGACAATGCAATTTGTTATCTTACAATGGCTAATAAGCTCGTTCATGAAATCAATCCCAATGCCATCACTATTGCGGAGGAGGTGAGCGGCATGCCCGGATTGGCTGCTAAGTTTGAGGACGGTGGCTATGGCTTTGACTATCGTTTGGCCATGAACATCCCGGACTTCTGGATCAAGATTATTAAGGAAGAACGTGATGAGGAATGGAAGACCAGCAGTATCTTCTGGGAGATGAAGAACCGCAGGGCCGACGAAAAGACCATCTCTTATTGTGAGAGCCATGATCAGGCTCTTGTGGGTGATAAGACGATTATCTTCCGACTTATTGATGCTGATATGTACTGGCATTTCAAGCACGGTGATGAGACGAACCTTGTCAACCGTGGTATTGCTCTGCATAAGATGATAAGACTTGTAACGTTGGCTGCCATTAATGGTGGCTATCTCAACTTCATGGGCAATGAGTTTGGTCATCCAGAGTGGATTGATTTCCCGCGTGAGGGTAATGGCTGGAGTTATAAGTATGCGAGACGTCAATGGAATCTCGTTGATAATAAGGACCTTGACTACCACTTCCTTGGTGACTTCGACCGTGAGATGCTGAACGTTGTAAAGAGCGAGAAGGCATTCAATCTTACACCGGTGCAGGAAATATGGCATAATGATGACGATCAGGTGCTTGCTTTCGAAAGAGGTAGCTTGTTATTCGTATTCAATTTCTCGCCTACAAATTCATACACAGACTATGGCTTTCTGGTGAAGGATGGTGAATACGACGTGGTGCTCAACACTGACGCCAAGATTTTTGGTGGCAATGGTCTGGCTGACGACAGTGTGCCGCATCTCACTAACTTTGATCCCCTCTACGAAAAGGACGGGAAGGGATGGCTCAAACTTTACCTGCCCGCCCGCTCGGCTGTGGTCTTGAGAAAGAAAGGCGACAAGTCCCCAAAAAACAGGACTGGACGTAAAAAGATATAAACGAGGATCAGACAATGGCTCAATTTAACAAGAATGGCACATTTCTCCTGAGAGTGACTTGTGCCATTTTCTTCTTGTTATTTACATATTTCTATCTTTACGATTATCAGTGCAACATCCTGGCTGTAGCCCAGCACGTGCTTTCACATGGAGCGACTCATTACAACCGCACCGTGGGTGCCATCGTGATAACGCTTGTGCTGTGGCTTATCCAACTTGTCCTGTATGCGCTGACGGGTTTAGGCCGCCGTGGTCATGCGCTGACTTATGTACCCTCGTTGCTGTTGTTGGGTGTTTTGACTGATGTGTCCCCCAATGTATCTGACAGCTATTTGGGTAACTGGTTATGGGCATTTCCATTGCTTATGGTACTCTATGGGTTTGTGGTGTGGGTCGTAAGACAGCTTGAACCGATGGAGCCGGCAACCAATGCCACAGGACTCTTCTCCAGAATGATGTGGATCAACATGTTACAAATGGTGGTCTTTGCTCTGGTTACATGTGGCATTGGCTGCAATGATACAGTATTCCATTATCGGATGAATGTTGAGAACGACATCATTGATGGTGACTATGCCAAGGCATTGTCAGTTGGCTACTATGATGCCAAAACCGATAGTAGCCTGACGATGTTGCGAGTTTGGGCGTTGTCTGAATCTGGTAAACTAGGGGACCATCTTTTTGAATATCCCTTAAAGGGCAGGTCAGATGCCATGCTTCCCAATGGCAGATCGGTACAAATGCTCATGGCTCCTGAAGTAAAGCTATACGAGAAATTAGGGGTCTACTTCAAACAGAAGATGCGTCCTCGGCAATACTTGGAGAAGCTCCATCAGAAAGGCTATGCCACGCCACAGGCCCATGACTGGTTGCTTTGTGCCTATCTGCTTGACTGCGACTTGGATGCTTTTGTCAATGCGCTGCCTCATTACTACAATGTGCAGAAGGCATTGCCACTACATTATCGTGAAGCTTTGGTACTATACAATCACCTTCGACAACACCCGCATATTGTGTATCATTCACAAGTGATGGATGCTGACTTTGAGGACTTTATTCAGTTGCTTCATTCTACGGGTGATGTGAACACGCGAAGCTTCCTGTTACACACCAATTTTGACAAGACTTACTGGAACTATTATTACAGCAATAGCGGACGTAAGTAGTCCGCTATTGCTGTCTCTTTTTTCACTTTAAGGTGTTATTTTAATACCCTTAAAGCCCCAAGCAGTTGTGCATTCTCATCCTTAGAACCTATCGTAATACGCAAGCAGTTGTCACACAGCTTGATACGGGAGCGGTTTCTTACGATGATGCCTTTTTCCACAAGGTAGTTGTAGATGCCCTTGGCATCGGTCATCTTTGCCAGGAAGAAGTTGGCATCGGTGGGATATACCTTTTCGCAGACAGCAAGTTCCTTGAAGGAGTCAATCATGCTTCTGCGTTCTTGCAGCAAGATACCGACCCATTTCTCAACCTGTTCTTTGTCGCCCAATGCTTCTTTAGCGTGCTGCTGGGTGAGAAGGTTGATATTGTAGGGGTATTTCACCTTATTGAATATGCTAATGATTTCCTTACTTGCAAATGCCATGCCCAGACGAATGGCCGCACATCCCCATGCCTTGCTCATGGTGTTGAGAACAATGAGGTTGGGAAACTCGCCGAGTCGCTTGCGGAAGACAGGTACTGTGGAGAAATCACTGTAGGCCTCGTCGACTACTACTATTCCCTGGAAGCTACGCAGCAACTGTTCTATTTCCTCCACAGGCATGTTGTTACCCGTAGGATTATTGGGTGAGCATATCCATATTACCTTTGTGTTTTTGTCACAGGCAGCAAGCAGTTTATTAGCTTTTATCATGAAGTGTTCGTCAAGCAGAACCGGACGGTATTCCACATTGTTGATGTCAGCGCATACCTTATACATGCCGTAGGTGGGCTCGATGGCCACCACGTTGTCGTGGGTGGGTTCACAGAACACGCGGTAGACAAGATCGATAGCCTCGTCTGAACCGTTGCCAAGAAATATGCATTCTGCCGGTACCTGCTTGATGGGTGCTATCATGGCCTTCAGCTCTCTTTGCAAAGGATCTGGATAGCGATTGTAGGGAGAGTTGTATGGATTCTCGTTGGCATCGAGGAAAACATGTGCTTCGTGGCCGCTATACTCATCGCGAGCGGAACTGTATGGTGACAGTTTCCAGATGTTTGGACGAACCAGCTGTTGTAGTGACTTCATATGCTCTTGTTTTTATTAGACCTTGTTCATTACCTATCTCTTGGATATAACCAAGCCTTGTCGCCAGAGTTATTTCCCGATTTCCTTGAGTCTTAGCCTCATGGCCTCGGCATGTGCCTCCAGCTGCTCGTTTTCTGCCATGCAGACGACAGCCTTTCCTATGCTCTCAATGCCTTCACGGGTAAGATGCTGGAAAGTAATCTTTCGGTTGTAGCTGTCCAGATTGACTCCATTGTAAGCCAATGCGTATTGATGGGTAGGCAGTGTATGATTGGTGCCACTAGCATAATCGCCGGCACTCTCACAGGCCCATTTGCCTAGGAACACGCTGCCTGCATTGATTACTTTCGTGGCCAGCTGTTCGTAGTCTTTTGTTGCTATGATAAGATGTTCCGGTGCATAGCAGTTGCTTAGCTCCATGGCTTCATCAGTGTCGTGTACCAAAACCAGTTGTGAGTTCTCCAATGTCTTTGCCGCAATCTCTTTGCGTGGCAATTTCTGAAGCTGACGGTCGGTCTCTTCCTTCACCTTGTCGAGCATCTCTTCTGAGTTGGTGATAAGCATTACCTGCGAATCGATGCCATGTTCAGCTTGCGAGAGCAGATCGGCTGCTACGAATGTGGCATTGCTGCTGTCGTCGGCAATGACACATACCTCACTTGGACCTGCAGGCATGTCGATAGCAACATCGTGAAGGCTTACTTGTTGTTTGGCCGTCATCACAAATTGGTTACCGGGCCCAAAGATCTTATAAACCTTGGGAATGCTCTCTGTGCCATATGCCATTGCACCGATGGCCTGTACGCCTCCAGCTTTGTAAATGTGCTCAACGCCAGCAATGCGTGCGGCAGCGAGAATGGCTGGGTTTATCTTTCCTTCCCGGTTGGGTGGTGTGCAAAGCACAATTTCCTTACATCCTGCTATCTTTGCAGGAGTTGCCAGCATGAGAACGGTAGAAAACAGTGGAGCGGTGCCTCCAGGAATGTATAGTCCTACTTTTTCTATTGGGACGCTTTTCTGCCAGCAATCCACGCCTGGAGCTGTTTCTATCTTCTTTCCTTCAAAGCGTTGTGCTTCATGAAACGCGGCAATGTTGTGATGGGCCAGTTCCAGAGAAGCTTTGAGTTCAGTAGAGATGGTTCGGAAAGCCTCCTCGATCTCTTCCTCACTTACGGCAAGACTGTCGAGACTAACATGGTCGAATTGCTGCTCATAGTGCCTCACGGCTTCGTCGCCATGTGCTTTCACGTCGTCGAGAACATTTTTGACGGTGGCGTTGAGTTGAGACAAATCAAAGTGAGGCCTTTTAACAATGTCCGGCCACTGGCTTTTTGAAGGATATTTGATGATTTTCATAGTTGATACCTCTTGCTTGTTGCTATTCGTCTACAAAAATACGGCTTTTTCTTCTAATTATCAAAAAAACTAATGGCATTTATTCAATTTGAGTTATGAAGGTACTAGAATAGCCTTTTTATGATACCCTAACATGTCTATCCTTAGGTCGTATTATTGGTTGGATGTGGTGTTTGGGGGTTGAGAGTATGTGAAAGCACAGTTTCTCTGATAGTAATTCTAAAAATAAAAAGAGGCAACCCTCAGATGAGAGCTGCCTCTTTATATGCATAGTGTGTAATTGATTACTTGTTCTTTTCCATGTCAGCCTTCAGCTTGGCAAGTACATCGAGGTCGCCCAGAGAAGTACCAGCTGCAACGTTGTTGATGACAGGTGTATCGCTCTGTTTGCGGTTGCTGGTTGCGTGACGACGTGGCTTCACCTCGTCGTGGCCCTCCTCGAAGGTGCGAGAGTGGGAGAGGATGATACGATGGGTCTCCTTGTTGAACTCAATCACCTTGAACGGCAGTTCCTCACCGAGCTTAGCCTGTGAGCCGTCCTGCTTAGTGAGGTGCTTAGGAGTTGCGAAGCCTTCACCGCCCTCGTTCAGGGTGATGACAGCGCCCTTATCCATCATCTCAGTGATCTTGCCCTCGTGAACAGTGCCGGGCTGATAGAGCTCCTCGTACTTGTCCCAAGGATTCTCCTCGAGCTGCTTGTGACCGAGGCTCAAACGACGGTTCTCCTTGTCAATCTCGAGCACGACAACATCGATGTCGGCACCCACAGTAGTGAACTCTGAAGGATGCTTTACCTTCTTGGTCCAGCTCAGGTCAGAGATATGAATCAGTCCGTCTACGCCTTCCTCAAGCTCCACGAAGATACCAAAGTTGGTGAAGTTGCGAACCTTTGCAGTGTGCTTAGAACCAACGGGGTATTTCTGCTCGATGTTCTCCCAAGGATCTTCCTTAAGCTGCTTGATGCCGAGAGACATCTTGCGCTCCTGACGGTCGAGGCTCAGGATGACAGCCTCTACCTCGTCGCCTACGTGCAGGAACTCCTGTGCAGAACGCAGGTGCTGGCTCCAAGACATCTCGGAGACGTGGATGAGGCCCTCAACGCCGGGCTGAATCTCAACGAATGCACCGTAGTCAGCGATGACAACCACCTTGCCCTTCACGTGGTCGCCCACCTTCAGGTTAGGATCAAGGCTGTCCCAAGGATGCGGAGTGAGCTGCTTCACGCCAAGGGCGATACGCTTCTTCTCCTCATCGAAGTCGAGGATAACGACTTTGATCTTCTGGTCGAGAGAGACAACCTCGTGAGGATCGCTTACGCGGCCCCAAGAGAGGTCTGTGATATGAACGAGTCCGTCTACACCGCCGAGGTCAACGAACACACCGTAAGAAGTGATGTTCTTGACAGTACCCTCGAGTACCTGACCCTTCTCAAGGTGAGAGATGATCTCCTTCTTCTGAGCCTCGAGCTCAGCCTCAATAAGAGCCTTGTGAGAGACAACTACGTTGCGGAATTCCTGGTTGATCTTCACAACCTTGAACTCCATGGTCTTGCCTACGAACACATCGTAGTCACGTATAGGATGGACGTCAATCTGGCTGCCGGGAAGGAATGCCTCGATGCCGAAGATGTCGACAATCATACCACCCTTGGTGCGGCACTTGATGTAGCCCTGAACAACTTCATCCTTCTCCATGGCCTCGTTGATCTTCTCCCAGCTGTTAGCCAGGCGAGCCTTCTTGTGAGACAGAACGAGCTGACCGCGCTTGTCTTCCTGATCCTCTACGTAAACGTCTACTTTGTCGCCTACCTTCAGGTCGGGATTGTAGCGGAACTCAGAAGCGGGGATGATACCATCGCTCTTGTAACCAATGTTGACCACTACCTCTTTCTTATCAATAGAGATAACGGTACCCTCGACTACCTCGTGCTCCTGAATCTTGTTCAGCGTGTCATCGTAGGCTTTCTCGAGATCCTGCTTGCTAACAGTGGAAGCTGCGCCATTCTCAAACTCGTCCCAGTTGAAGTCGTCTAATGGCTTAACGTTCTTGACGTCGTTAAAATTTGACATAAATAATTTAAAATGTTTTGTAATTAAATAAGTTGGACATTATGTTGATTTTTTCGGGCACAATTTTACTTATGCCTTAACAACGATGCAAAGTTACGAATTCTTTCCCGCTTTGGCTTATATTAAGGTGGAGCAAACGGAAATAATTACGTTTATTTAACTTTATTTGATGTTTCGTTGCCGTAATGTCCTGTGATTATCTCTTCCATTTTAGAATCTGAAGTCGAGTTCGCAATCAACCATGTTGTAATCGTGCTTATCACTCAGCGCCCTGTTGAAGCGGCTCTTATCGTTGACACGCGCATACTCGAGATTGATTTGCAGGTTCTTGCTTATGAGGTAATTGAAGCCTGCCTCATAGTAGGTCTTTGCTGTGCCCCAGTCTGCTGATTCTCTATAGACATCGTAACGTGCTTTGATGTAAAGCTTTTGCTTGTTGATGGTGGCCAAAGGTGCGATAGCGAGTGCGTACAAGCCGTCGGCTTTGCTGCCTATTGCTTCGTTTACATTGGCATTGCTCAAATCGGCACTGCTCTTGTAGGTTGTGGTGAAAGCCTTACCGGTAGAGTGGATGTATTCCGAGCGCAGTGTCCAGTCGTTGGCCTTGTATTCAGCAGAGAAGGCATAGCGGTGCTGAGGAAGCTTGCGCAGACCTTTGTGTGTCTTGCCCTGCTCGTCGGTCCATGAGCCTTTGCGTGAATAAGAGCCTTCCCAACCGAAGGCGCCGATGCGCAAGCCCTTTACGGGCATTACCCAAACGCCACCGATGATATCCTTCTGTTGGTCTACGTCCTTGGTGTTAATGCCTTGACCGTTGTAGACACCAATCTGATAGTGTAACAGATAACGGTCGTTGGCGTTTTTGAGGAAATCACCCTGCAGTTGCACACCGATGTCACGTCCATTGCTGGCTACGGCACCGTCACGGTCGGTGAAACCAGCCAGCTTGCTTACGTTCTGGCTATAGCTCATAAAGCCTTGGTCGATTGGGTTCATGGGGTTCTCAATGGTGAAGGCGCGCTTGAATTGTCCTGCCTTAATCTTCAAGAAATCGAAATGCTGCCATTCTGCGAAGACATCTACAACTCTGATGCCCTGCGTGAGGTCGGCCGTATTGCCATTGTACTGGAATTGCACTCTGGCTGCCCAGTCCTTGGAAGGATGCGCGTCGATGATTACACGTCCCAGACGAATGGCAAAGGTGTTGGCCTTGGCTCCTTCTTGACTGGTGTACTGATACTGTCCCATACCATAGCCTGAGATCTTGATCATCTTAAGCCATGCGGGCAACTGATCTTCGGCCTGTGCGGAGGTAAGCACACAGATTGCGGCCAGTAATAAAAACAGTTTTCTTTTCATTGTTTGCTCAAATAATGTGCGTTCTTATAAGTTGTGAGATTGATTGCGATGCAAATGATGTTGCAAATTTAATAAAAAGTTATTGAACTTTGCAAATACTTTATTACTTTAATTCCTCTTATTTAGGATAAAACCGCCTAAGATGAGAAAAAAGTCAGGAAAAGTTTGGTCAATACAGATAAAAGTTCTACCTTTGCGTCCGCAAATCCGAAGACGACTGTTTGAGGATGGCTTTTTTGAGGACGGGGTGTAGCGCAGTCCGGTAGCGCTCCTGGTTTGGGACCAGGTGGTCGCAGGTTCGAATCCTGTCGCCCCGACATTTAAGAAGATGCTGAATAACGGGTAACGTTGTTCGGCATTTTTGTTTTCTGCTATCTCTTACTTTTTGTGAGAGTTTGTAAGATACGAAAGAGGGTGTATCAGGAGCCATGCTCCATGATACACCCTCTGTTAATTCGTAAAAGCTTGAAACTTGCCAATTTTATGCCTCAGCGGGAGCAGCCTCGCCCTCAGCGGGAGTCTCCTCTGTGTTGGCCTCGGCAGCTTTAGCAGCTTCAGCCTCAGCCTTAGCGGCAGCCTCGGCAGCCTTTTTCTCAGCTACTTTCTTGGCAATGGTCTCGTTCACCTTCTTCTCAGCGTCGAGAGCCTTAGCGGCCTCTTCCTGACGTGACTTCTTCTGAGCGTCAACCAAAGCGTTGTTCTTCTGATCCTTAGCAGCCTTCCAGGCGTCGAACTTCTGCTGGCATGCAGCTTCGTCGAAAGCGCCTTTCTTCACACCGCCACGCAGGTGCTTCATCATGTACACACCTTCGTTCTTAAGGATGTTACGTACGGTGTCGGTAGGCTGTGCGCCGGTCTCCACCCAATACAGTGCACGATTGAAATTCAAATCTACGGTAGCAGGATTGGTGTTGGGGTTGTAAGTACCAATCTTCTCAGTAAATTTACCATCACGTGGTGCTCTCACGTCGGCGATCACGATGCTGTAGAAAGCATAGCCCTTGCGGCCGCCGCGTTGCAATCTGATTTTTGTTGCCATTTTGTTTTAAAAAACTATTTAAAGGTTTGAATTTATGCTGCCAACTCGTGACAGCGGGTGCAAAGGTACGACAAATTTGCTAATTATCAAAGACTTTGCCGTTTTTTTTATTTTTCATTCGGTTATTGATATGGGAAAAGGGGCTCTTGAAATGGTAATGGTGGAATGTTATTTTATCGAACTTGTTGATGCGGAAATGGTATATTATTGTTTGTTATAAATGTCCCTTATAAAGTAGACTGTCATTTTTTATTATGTTAAATCGCTCTGAGAATCGCTTCTTTGCCAACGACCGTCCTCCCTT
>Ga0256406_1001124_pt1 | contig 44363 bp, 40 predicted proteins | sample RumenRJG_03DNA_FD_185986 | JGI IMG/M metagenome (GOLD analysis project Ga0256406, IMG submission 185986) | Bovine rumen microbial communities from Lethbridge, Alberta, Canada - RJG_03 | ecosystem: Host-associated > Mammals > Digestive system > Stomach > Rumen | place: Canada: Alberta | collected... | reverse complement strand
TCCGCGACTCAACGAGAAAGGCAATTCGGTCATGGGAATGAAAGCACTTGAACTACTCACCACCGAAACGGAAGAGTCTATTTTCTAAGAGTGGATTGTGTTTTCTAGCATAGAACTCGCTCATGTGTACAATCTGAATAAAGCCGGTCTGAAAAACTGCGGGTAGCGGATTGATTTTCACAAGGGGAGAACATCGGAGGTGAGTCTATAGGTTTTACTCCCCTTTTACTCCCCTTTTTATCATCTTTTACTCAAATTCTGCCTGGGTATAGGGTAGGTCTAGGGATCGTCCTATATCGCTAAGGTGCTTTTTTTCAGTGTTGCATTTGCAACTGGAACTTAGGGCTCGGCGTGCTGTGCCGTCTCGGGGATGGGGAACTTGGCGTAGGCCTTGATGGCGTCGCGCAGGGCGGCGTACTGCTTGTCGCGTTCCTTGTCGATAAAAGAGCCACAGGCTCTTTTATTCATTCAGCGGCGAGGTCTTCAGGCTGGCGCGGTACTGCTTGTGCCAAAGGCTGCGAACACCTCAGCATTGGATCTTATGCAGTGAGCAAGGCTGCATCCTCCTTGTCGTAGGCGGCGCGGAACTCGCCGACGGCGCGCTGCCAGAGCTCGTTCTCCAGGCGGATTTCCTCGGTGCGCTTGCGCACGGTGGTGAGGTACTCGTAGTGCGCCGCGTTCGCTCATCGGGTTCGTGGGCCATAGCAGGTTGCCCGCGCGATGGAGATGACGTCAATTTGAATCGGGATGTTCATAGTTATATGGATTTATTGGGTTAATATTGTTTCAAAATCATTTGGGGCTGTAATGACTCATTTTCCCCATTTTCAAAACCAACTCTTTCATTGTATTTCGATGTATTTCTTGTGATGAAAATAGAAACAATAGCAACAAGCAGTGTCAGAACGGCAACCCACATTGTAATATTAGAACGACGAAGCATTTTCCTGTTTCGGTGTTCTTCGTTGTCCATAAAATCTCTTTTGATAAACTCCTCTAAATGCCTTGTCGGAACAAATGTTTCATTTATATGTTTTTGTATATAGTCGGCATCTTCATTTCCAAAAAAAGAGACAATACAAGCCGTGGAAGAATGTCGGTAATATCTACCATCACGTCCATCATAAACCCAAACAGCCAGTCTATGTTCTTCTAATTGTCGCAATAATTGTATTCTTTCAACAATTTCAATTTTCAATTTGTTTCTTTCCGAATTCAAACCATAGACCATTTCCTTACTGCCAACTTGACCCCATTTCTTAATTTTCTTTTGGTCTACATAAACGCTAACCCCCTTGTTGTTATGACAAAAAAGCAAAGTATCGTTAATGTCTTCAAATAACGAATCAAAGAGCAGACCAAAGTGGCAACCATCATCGAGATTACCTCTTTTCATTCTTTTATCGTCAATGGCTCTTGAACACCAAAGACGATTTAAAAATTTCTTGTCTGTTTTTCCGTTTATGTACATTGTTCACACAAAAAATCAAATGTTTGTGATAGTGTTCCTGCAGTCTCTCGGAGTGTTTTGTAAATTATAGAAGGTGATTCTCAGTTATCACCATAAAGGTAGTTCATTGTCAACGCATTTATAAGTCTATTCAAATAGTCGTTTTCTTCTTTGGTGAGTTTTTCTTTTGCTGCTTTAAAACCAGGCACAAGGGCTTTCCAACGTGCTTTTTGCTCCGCATTTGATATTTTCTTTTGATAATTCAATTTTAGTGGCTCGCTTATTTTATATGCACTTTCAACAGCATCCCGAAGATTTAATGATAAAGAATCCCCACGACTTGCTGTGCCAACTTCTACTATATAAAAATCATAATGGGGATATGGCAGATTCATATCATCACCGGGATCATTAAGAAAATACTTCACCGTATTACTGTTTGTCGTACGAATGAAACCGTCAAAATAGACCGTTGAACCATTTGAAATATTTTTTACTATATTGTAAATATGATCAGTTTCTAAACTATCATTGTCAACTAAATAAAGACAGTTAAATTCTACTTTGCGGTACTGTTCGGGGGTATAATAAATGTTAAAACTTATTTGCGTTGACGTTTTCCCAACAACTCTTGTGGAAATATCTTCAATTCTACCCACCCAATTAACAAACAGTTGAGCAGAGTCAACATAATCGTATAGATCTGATTCAAATTTCTTCAAGAACTCTGCTTTTTGGATATCATTGCGTGAATCAAATCGATGATTATTCCAATTTGAGAGAAATTTATCAAATGAAGCTTGCTGGTCGTTATAACCAGTTCTTTGACTTGAATTAACACAAGATGATATCACAATGACAAGTGCTACCATCGCATAAACATAAAATACTTTTTTCATATTAATTAATAATTAGAAATTACAAAACCATCCCACCCCGCCGCAGCATTGCGGCAGGTGCAGGCACATGAAGAAAGCCAGTGGCTTTCGATAGCGTCCCGCAGGGTGGCAAACGGAGTGCAGCCAAGCGGAGAACAGAGAAAAACAAAGAGGAAAGCCTCCCGACGATTACTTGTGCAATTCGTGGGGGGGGGATAAAAATCAGCGAGTTATATTCAATTACGTTCATTTGTCTCCGTAATGTCCGTATGCAGCGAGGACGAGAACAAGAACCTCGGTGTCGTGTATCTCGTAGACAAGGCGGTGCTTCTGTGTGATACGTCGGCTCCACCGCTCGCCCTGCCCGCCTTTCAGCTGCTCTGGGTGACCTGTGCCGGTGGTGGGATGGTCGCACAGTTCGAGCAGCAGCTGAGTCACCTTCTTGAAGGCCGCCGGCTCATTCCTGCGCAGAAACGCGATATGCGTTTTCGCCTCTTCGGTGTAAACGATGCTGAACATTGTTCAGAGTGTGTTGAGCCAGTCCATCATCTTCCCCTTGTCGTCGAAGCGGTACACCTTTCCTTCCTGGGCCTGGGCCTTCGACCTGTCGAGCATGGCGAAATAATCCTTTTCGGACATTCGCGTGGGGTCGTCAATCAGCTGTTTGGCCAGCCGGTGAACGTATCTGTAGACCTTTTCGAGCATCGCCTCGTCCTCGGCCACTATGCCGAGGTTGCGGTAGAATTCCGCATTCATCCGCGCAATGTCTGCTGCATTTGTTGTTTCCATAATCAATCTTTTTTCTTAATAACGTGTCGCCGTGAATTTTATTGTGCAGAGAAACAAATTGTGTTTTATTGCCCCGGTTAACAAATAATTCTATCGCCGTGGCTCACCACGGCACCCGCCTCGGCCTGACTGATGAGGCACGTCTCGGGCCTGTCGCCGGCAGGGCTGTGGTCTGTTATTGTGGAAAAGGCAGTGTGGCAGTGGGGTTCTAATGGTTGATATTCTCTTGCGCCAGGCTGATGAGCTGCTCGTCGCAGCCGAGGATGGAGGCTATGCGCAGGGCCTCGTGGGGCACGTTGTCGCTTTGGTCCTCGGTGAGCGAGTAGTCGATGAAGCGGTTGATGTTCTGCGGCGTCAGCGGTGCGTTCTCCATCCCTTCCACAAACCCTTTCACCCGCAGGCGACGGCAGCCGTTGCCCAGCTGGCCATAGTGGGTGGTGATCATGGTGGTGGAAGCGGCTGGTTCCATGAGGGTTATGATGGCTTGTACGAGGGCTTTGCCTTCTATGGGGTTGGTGGTGCGCGCAGGCTCGTCGATGAGCACCAGCATGCGCTCCTCGCGGCTGCGGCGCACGATGTCGCTGATTTTGATAATCTCCGAGGCATAGCTCGATAGGCCATTCATCTCGTCCTGCTCGTCGCCGATGGATTTCACCACGGCGTCAAATATCATGGTGTCAGCACTTTCGGCTGGCACATAGAAGCCGCATTGCGCCATCGCCTGTGCCGTGCCAACGCTTTTGAGCAGCACCGTCTTGCCCGCCATGTTGGCGCCGGTGATGAGGGTTACGCCGTTCGTAAGTGCTATGTCTACAGGCTGATAGCGCAGCCCGAGTTCTTCGTTTCGGTGCTTCAGGCGCGGGTTCCAGAGGCTGCGGTAGTGGATGCTCTCGGTCAGGTGCGGACGTGTGAGCTGCCAGCGCACGGCGAGTTCGGCCTTGGCCAGCAGGAAATCGGCGTAAGCCATTTGTTCCATGGTCTTTACGAGCCGTTCTGTCCATGAGTGCAGTTGGTCGGAGAGCATGGTGCAGAGGCGGTTCTGTATGTCGCTTTGTTCGGCCAGCAGTTGACCGATGCGCCCGGCGTCGCCGTCGTGCTCCTGCAGGGCTTTCAGCTCGCGCCGCAGGGGTGCCAGCCTTGGGTCGTAACTGTCATAGATATAGAAGTTTGCGATGCCGGTCCCGTCGGGGTCCAGCAGGCGGAACACCTCCGTGGTGTCTGGCAGTGGCAGGGCAGGGGAGAGGCCGAGTTCGGCGATGGCCTTGGCGGCAGCGGTGGATATGTGGCTAAGGTTTTTGATTTCAAACAGTTCCACCTCGTTCAGCGTGGTGTGACTGCCCAGCGAGGCCAGGGTGCCTTGCAGGTCGTGCAATTGCATCAGGCAGTGGCGCAGGTCGGTGTAACTGCGCTTGGTATCAGTGTTTTGCATGGCGTCGATGGCGGCTTGCAGACGGTTCCATTCCCCCTCCAGTGCATCGGCATCGGTGCTGAACTCGCTGTTGAGCATCGCACGCCGTCCGGCCGACGACATAAATTCCATGCTGTCAATTACATATTGAAATCCTGCGTCCTGTTTTATCAGCTCTTTTATCTTCATTGTTCAATCTGTTTCACATCGTAGACGGGTGTTTGCAGCGCCTCGCTCAGTGCCTCGCAAGTACTCTTGGAATCAAGCAGATAGCCCTGTGGCGAGGTGGGGTTGAGGGTGACGGCAATCAGTTTAGACCGCTGCAGCACCTGCATGCGGTGGCCGCGACGCAGGAAGTCGGTGTAGACCTCCGGCGTGGCGAACACTTTGGTGAAGTCCCTTGCTATCAGCGTGATACAGCTTTTCTGCGGGGTGAGCAGTTTCAGCAGGCGGTCGCTCACGGCGCCAGCCACAAAGAGCGTGCTGCCGTGGCGCAGCAGGTTGCCGCTCTCGCTCCCGAGCAGGAATACCGACTGCACGCCGAGGTCGTGTGTTGTTCCCTGCTCGTCAATTGCCCATAATCCTGATTCTATGCCGTTTAGCTTCGTTTGCGTGGCGGAGTCCACCTCCTCGAGGTTCACCAGGCGGTAGAGGTGTTTGGTTTTGGAAATCAGCTGCTTGACATTGGGCGACACCGCGGCACCCGTGGCCAGTATCATCGCCTCGGTCACCGTCGGCGAGGCGAGGCTCAGGCGCGACAGGGCTCCGTCGACGATAGAGAGGTCAACTCCCATGGAATCAAATGCTTTGATCTGCTCGCGCAGAGCGCCGGTGGTGGCTGCGCCGGAGAGCAGCACTTTGCCCGGCACCAGCACGCGCGCCGTCACCAGCGGGCCGAGCGAGGTGCGTCGGCTGTCGACCGCCACCAGTTCCGACACCGCCTGCCGCACCAGGTAGTGCTTCTCCGAAGTGATGAAATGGGTGCCTTCGTAGAGGGTGATTTCGGGTTTGGCGGTGGCGAACACGCTGTCCACCTGCTCGCCGTCCACCCCGATGGAAGTCACCCCCACATGGACGCGCAACTCGTTGAGGCGGCGCAAGATATAGTTGAGGCACACCGTCTTTCCGGTGTTCTTCTCAAGCCCCACGATCGAGAGGCTCCTGTGCTTCAATATGTCCGCTACAAATGGCATCGTTTCCGGCTGCAAAATTACGAAATAAAATCCACACCGCCAACACCCCTCTTTTTCATCCCCAGGAGAAGAAGAAGAGAGGAAGAAGAGGGACCCACTTGTTTCCACTTAATCAGCTAGTTATGAAAGTGCCATTTGGGACTTTTTTTCCATTTTTTTCTAAAAAATTTCGGCTTTTTTTCTGCGTTCTGCAAATAATTTTTCTGTGTTCAATAAAAAATCGTATATTTGCAAAATCATCAGACCATGTGCTTTCGGTGCATGTGTTTAATTATTAATGCGATATATAAAAAGAAACATTACATAATATATGAAAAATAAGCCTATCAAGTTAGCCTTGGCAATGGTATTTGGCGTGATGCTTTTTGCCTCGTGCGGTACCCCAGTCGAACTCTCTTACATCAAGGATGCTCCTCGCGATACACCGCTCGAGCAGGACGGTCAGTTCTCCAAAGGCATCCAGACCAACGACCTGCTCTACATTTACGTCGAGAGCCGTACCCCTGAAGCCACCGTGCGCTTCAACCAGGAGACCAACAAAGTGGCCGTCAGCAACGGCACCGTGATGAACCCCGCCTCGACGGCAGTCTCCGGCTACCTCGTCGATGCCGATGGCGAAATCACTTTCCCCGTGCTCGGCCGTATGCAGGTGCTGGGCAAAACCCACTCGGAGCTGGCCAACGAAATCGCTCGACGGCTCATCAGCGAGGGACATGTGCTCGACGCTGTGGTCACCGTTAAACTGCTCAACTTCAAGGTCAGCGTCCTGGGCGAAGTGGTACGTCCCGGCCAGATTGAGGCCACCGGCGAGCGCCTCACCATCTTCGAGGCCATCAGCATGGTGGGCGACCTCACCATCTACGGCCTCCGCGACAACGTCACCGTCATCCGCGAGGAGAACGGCCAACGCACCATCGGCCAGCTCGACCTCACCTCCAAGGAGGTGTTCAACTCGCCCTACTACTATCTCCACCAGAACGATGTTGTCTATGTGGAACCCAACGCCAAGCGCAAGCGCACCGCCGATCGCGACCCGATGACCATGAGTTATATCTCGGCTGCCATTTCGATCCTTTCCACTGCCGTCTCAGCGTGGTACTACTACCTCATGGTGCAGAAAGTCAACAGCAACAGGTAGAATTTAACACGTAAATCATTTTCCCAACGATGGAACGATACAATAACAACAATCAGCAGCAACTCGGCCAGGGTGCCGAGGCGCAGCAGAATGAGAGCATGATCTCCGTTCGCGACCTTATCTTTCTGGTGCTCAACAACTGGTACTGGTTTGTCATCTCAGTACTGGTGTGCTTGGTTGTGGCCGCTTTTGTGTACAAGGCACAGCCCAAGACCTACACCGCCTCGGGCACCATCATGGTCCGCGACAACGGCAACCAAGTCAAGTACCAAAGCCGCAACATGGACCAAATTCTCAGCAACATGGGAATGGACAACTCCAACCTCTCTCTGGAGAATGAAATCTACATGCTGCGCTCTTCGTGGTTGATGAGCCAGGTAGTGGAGCGCCTCAATCTCAACTACCCCTGCACACGCAACGACCTCTTCAAGAAAATCACCTACTATCGCGACGCCCCATTGGAACTCTCGGTTGGAGACTCAGCGGAAGGCGAGCGCGACCTCACGTTCAGAGTGCGAGTGACGCCCAAGCCCAACAACAAGTACGAGTTCCGTGCGTACAAATTCGGTCACGAGATCTCCGCCGAGGCCTACTATAGCCAGCAGGTGAAGTTCGACGACACAGTCACCTTCAAGGTCGAGAAGACCGACCACTACACGGATGCTTTCGAAGATGTGGACCTCAACCTCGCCGCGCTGCCGGTCATTCCGTTGGCTCGCGAGATGATTCACAGGCTCACCATCAGCCGTGTCGACAAGATGGCTTCCGTGATTGCCATCTCCTTCGAGGACCCCAACCGCAAGCGTGCCAACGAGATTGTCGACACCCTTATCGCCGTCTACAACGACGATGCTGTCGACGACAAGAACAAAGTGGCGCAGAAGACCGAGGCCTTCATCACCGAGCGCATCGCCCTCATCTCCGGCGAACTCGGCGCGGTCGACGCCCAAGTGGCCTCCATCAAGAGTGCCTCGGGTCTGGGCGAACTCAGCGGCGCCTCCGGCACCGTGCTCCAAGCCAGCCAGCGCTACAGCGAGGAGGTCGTCAAGCTCGAGACCGAACTGAACCTTATCAGCTCTGTGCGCAACTACGTCTCCGACCCTGTCAACAAAGAGGAACTCATCCCGGTCAACGTCGGTGTGGCCGACCCAGGCATCCAGACGATGATTGTTTCCTACAACAACAACGTCTCGACCTACAAGCGCCTCAAGACCACTGCCGGCCCGAACCACCCCGATGTGAAAGCCCTCAAGCAGAAGATGGACGACGAGCTGGCCGCCATCAACTCGGCCGTCTCCAACCTCCACAACGCTACCCGCGTTCGCCTGCAGGAGGCCCGCGGCCAGGAAGCCCGCACCCGCAGCCAGATCGCCTCGCTGCCCACCCAGAACAAGGCTGTGGCCGAGGTGCAGCGCGAGCAGAAAATCAAGGAGGAACTCTTCCTCTACCTCCTCTCCAAGCGCGAGGAAACGGCCATGAACCTCGCCGTCACCATTGCCAACGCCAAGGTGGTCGAGCCCGCCATCGTCACCCTCACGGCTCCGCGCCTGATGATGTTCGCTCTCGTCGCCATCGTGCTTGGCCTGGCTTTGCCTGCATTGGTCATGTTCGCCATCAACTTCTTCGATGTCAAGCTACGCTCGAAGGCCGATGTGGAGAAAGCCACTTCGCTCCCCATCCTGGGCGAGATACCCGAGAAGCCCGCTGCTCGCGTCAACGACGAAATCATAGTCACCGCCAACGGTACCGACGTGGTCACCGAGGCCTTCCGCCTCCTGCATTCCAACATCCCCTTCTTCCTGCATGATGGAATGAAGGTGATCCAGACCGTCTCCACTGTGCCCGGCGAGGGCAAGTCCTACACCGCCCTCAACCTCGCCCTCTCGCTGGCCTATGTGGGCAAGCGCACCCTGCTGGCCGACTTCGACCTCCGCAAGCGCAGCCTCTCCAAGACCATCGACCGCCACAACCGCATGGGCCTCATCCACTACCTGCTCGACCAGGAGGATAACTTCGACAAGTACATCATGCACAGCGAGACCTCCGACCACCTCGACTACATCGTCTGCGAGAAGACCCCACCCAATGCCACCCAGCTCCTGATGGGCGACAAACTCGACCGCCTCGTGGCCTACCTTCGCAAGCACTACGACTACATCATCTTCGACTCCACGCCTGCCCAGATTGTGGCCGATGCCGCCATCATCAACCGCGTGGCCGACCTCACCACCTATGTCATGCGTGTGGGCTACCTCAACAAAAACTCGCTCCCCTTCATCCAAGAAATGGCCGACAAAGAACGCTTCAAGAACATGGCCGTCATCCTCACCGACGTGCCCCTCATCAAGAAGCGTTACGGTGGCTATGGCTACGGCTACGGCTATGGTTATGGCTACGGTTACGGCTATGGCTACGGTTACGGTTATGGCTATGGCGAAGAGAGCGATGCCGCAAGCGAGAAACACTAAACACATCACTTATATCAAGATATGAAAGGAATAGTCCTCGCCGGAGGCTCCGGCACCCGTCTCTACCCCATCACCAAGGGTGTCAGCAAACAGCTCCTGCCCATCTACGACAAGCCGATGGTCTACTACCCCATCTCTGTCCTCATGCTTGCCGGCATCCGCGACATACTGATCATCTCCACCCCGCACGACCTCCCCGGCTTCCGCCGCCTGCTGGGCGACGGCTCCGACTTCGGCGTCCGCTTCTCCTATGCCGAGCAGCCTTCGCCCGACGGCCTGGCCCAGGCCTTCATCATCGGCGAGGAGTTCATCGGCGACGACAGCGCCTGCCTCGTCCTCGGCGACAACATCTTCCACGGCAGCGGCCTCAGCCAGATGCTGCGCAAGGCCGTGGCCACCGCCGAGCAGGACCAGCAGGCCACCGTCTTCGGCTACTGGGTGGCCGACCCCGAACGCTACGGCGTGGCCGAGTTCGACCCAAACGGTCGAGTCCTCTCTATCGAGGAGAAACCCAAGGAGCCCAAGTCCAACTACGCCGTCGTCGGCCTCTACTTCTACCCCAACAAGGTGGTCCGTGTGGCCAAAACCATCAAGCCCTCCGCCCGCGGCGAGCTCGAAATCACCACCGTCAACCAGGAGTTCCTGAAAGACGGCGAGCTCAATGTGCAGCTCATGGGCCGCGGCTTCGCCTGGCTCGACACCGGCACCCACGACTCCCTCTCCGAGGCCTCCACCTTCATCGAGGTCATCGAGAAGCGCCAGGGCCTCAAAATCGCCTGCCTCGAGAGCATCGCCTACGAGCAGGGATGGCTCTCCGCCGACGACATACGCCGCATCGCCAAGCCCATGGAGAAGAACCAGTACGGCCAGTTCCTACTCAAAATGATTGAACAGTAAGCCATGAACGTCATCAATACCGACATCGAAGGCCTCAAAATCATCGAGCCGCGCCTCTTCGGCGACGACCGGGGCTACTTCTTCGAGAGCTTCAGCGCCCGCAACTTCGAGGAACTCGTCTGCCCCGGCATCCGCTTCGTGCAGGACAACGAGTCCAAGTCGCGCTACGGCGTCGTCCGCGGCCTCCACTTCCAAAAGCCGCCCTTCGCCCAGTCGAAGCTCGTCCGCGTCATCCGCGGCGAGGTGCTCGACGTGGCCGTCGACATCCGCCGTGGCTCGCCCACCTACGGCCGCCACGTGGCCGTCCTCCTCACCGGCGACAACCACCGCCAGTTCTTCATCCCCAAGGGCTTCGCCCACGGCTTCGCCGTGCTGAGCGACGAGGCTTTGTTTCAGTACAAGTGCGACGAGTTCTACCACCCCGAGGCCGAAGGCGCCCTGGCGTGGAACGACCCCCAGCTCGCCATCAACTGGCGCCTCCCCGCCGCCGACGCCCTCCTCTCCGAGAAGGACAGCCGCAACCCGCGCCTGGCCGAATTCACCTCTCCCTTCTGAATTCCTGATTGCTAATTCCTAACCCCTAGATTCCGCAAAGTGAACATCCTCCTCACAGGTTCCAACGGCCAGCTCGGCACCCACTTCCGCCTCCTCGCGCCGCAGTCGCAGCACCGGTGGCTCTTCACCGATGTGGCCGAGCTCGACATCACCTCCCGAGAGGCCGTCGACGCCTTCGTGGCGCAAAACAACATCCAACTCATCGTCAACTGCGCCGCCTACACCAACGTGGACCGCGCCGAGAGCGAAGAAGACCTCGCACTGAAAATCAACGCCGAAGCGGTATCCCATCTCGCCCAGGCCATGAAGCGCGCGGACGGCACCCTCATCCACGTCTCCACCGACTATGTCTTCGGCGGCATGCAGAACAACACCCCCTGCCGCGAGGACCAGCCCTCCAACCCCACCGGCGCCTACGGCCGCACCAAGCTCGCCGGCGAGCAGGCCGCCGTCCAGTGCCGCAGCCTCGTCTTCCGCACCGCCTGGCTCTACAGCGAGTACGGCAAGAACTTCCTCCTCACCATGCTCGCCCTCACCGCCACCAAACCCCAGCTCAACGTTGTCTTCGACCAGGCCGGCACCCCCACCTACGCCGGCGACCTCGCGCGCGCGATATTCAATATTATTGAAGACGGCTCCTACCGCGACCACCCAGGCATCTACCACTACAGCAACGAGGGCGTCTGCTCCTGGTTCGACTTCACCAAGGAAATCGCCCGCCAGAGCGGCCACACCCAGTGCGACATCCGCCCCTGCCACAGCGACGAATTCCCCTCGCCCGTCAAACGGCCCGCCTACTCAGTCCTCGACAAGACCAAGTTCAAACACACCTTCCACACCACCGTACCCTACTGGACCGACAGCCTCGCATGCTGCCTGGCGAATATAAAAAATAGCAAGTAACCATTATTACCCATCGATGGGTAATAATGGGAAAAGGCCTAACTATTCCCCTAGAGAACCCCTACCATCCCCCTAGAGACCCTCATCAAATCCGAAGCACAAACAATGAAAAATTTTGCCATCATAGGTGTCGGCGGCTACATCGCCCCGCGCCACCTCAAAGCCATCAAGGAGACCGGCAACGAGCTCATCTCCGCCTACGACAAGAACGACTCCGTCGGCATCATCGACAGCTACTTCCCCAAGGCCTCCTTCTTCACCGAGCACGAACTCTTCGACCGCCACAACAACCACGTCTGCTCCACCGGCACCCAGATCGACTACGTCTCCGTCTGCTCCCCCAACTACCTCCACGACGCCCACACCCGCTACGGCCTCCGCCTCGGCGCCGACGTCATCTGCGAGAAGCCCGTCGTCCTCTCGCCCTGGAACATCGACGGCCTCGAGCGCATCGAGCAGGAGACCGGCCACCACGCCTACACCATCTTCCAGCTCCGCCTCCACCCCTCCGTCATCGCCCTCAAGAAGCAGATAGAGGAAGGCCCCAAGGACAAAGTCTACGACGTCGACCTCACCTATATCACCTCGCGCGGCTACTGGTACTACGCCTCCTGGAAAGGCAACCTCCAGAAGTCCGGCGGCCTGGCCACCAACATCGGTGTCCACTTCTACGACATGCTCTCCTGGGTCTTCGGCCCCGTGCAGAAGAGCGTCGTCCACATCTCCACCCACGACCGCGTGGCCGGCTACCTCGAGCTGCGCCAGGCTCGCGTGCGCTACTTCCTCAGCATCAACTCCGACACCCTCCCCGCCGAAGCCCGCGAGGCCGGCAAGACCACCTTCCGCTCCATCACCGTCGACGGCTCGGAGTTCGAGTTCAGCCAGGGCTTCACCGACCTCCACACCCGCTCCTACGAGGAGGTCCTCGCCGGCCGCGGCTTCCGCATCTCCGAGGCCAAGGAGTGCATCCAGACCGTCTACGACATACGCCATGCCCAGCCCGTCGGCCTCACCGGCGACTACCACCCCCTGGCCAAACTCCCACTTGTAAATCACCCCTTCGGATGGTAAAGCCCCCGTTCATACACGAAAGCGCCTACGTCGACGAAGGCGCCACCCTCGGCAACGGCACCAAGGTGTGGCACTTCTGCCACGTCCAGTCCGGCGCCTCGCTGGGCGACAACTGCTCGCTCGGCCAAAATGTCAACATCGGCCCCAACGTCCGCATCGGCAACGGTGTTCGCATACAGAACAATGTCTCTGTCTATGAGGGTGTTGAAATCGAAGACAACGTCTTCTGCGGCCCCTCCTGCGTCTTCACCAACGTGGTCACCCCCCGCGCCCACTTCCCCGTCCACGGCGTCTATGCCCGCACGCTCATCAAGGAGGGCGCTTCGCTCGGCGCCAACTGCACCGTCGTCTGCGGCCACACCGTGGGCCGCTCGGCCCTCATCGCCGCCGGCGCCGTCGTCACCAAGGATGTCGACGACTATGCCCTCATGGCCGGCGTGCCTGCCCGCCGCATCGGCTGGGTCTGCGAGTGCGGCCAGCGCCTCGGCGAAAGCCTGCAGTGCGAATGCGGCCGTAGCTATGAATTGAAAGACAATAAATTATACCAGAAATGATGCAGTTCCGCGACCTCAACCGCCAGTATCAGGCCCTGAAACCCGAAATCGACGCCGCCATGCTCCGCGTGGCCGCCTCGGGTGCCTTCATCATGGGTCCCCAAGTGGCCGAACTGGAGCAGCAACTGGCCGACTATGTGGGGGTCAAGCACTGCATCTCCTGCGCCAACGGCACCGACGCCCTCTCGCTGGCCCTCATGGCCTGGGGAGTGGGCGCGGGTGACGCCGTCTTCGTGCCCGACTTCACCTTCTTCTCGTCGGCCGAGGTGGTGTCGCACATTGGCGCCACGCCCATCTTCGTCGATGTGGAGATGGACACCTTCAATATCTCGCTCTCCGACCTCGAGGCCAAGCTGGCCGCCCTCCCCGCCGGGCTCACCCCCCGCGCCGTGGTGGCCGTCGACCTCTTCGGCCTGCCGGCCGACTTCCCCGCCCTGCGCGCCTTTGCCAACCGACATAGCCTTCTGATTCTCGAAGATGCCGCACAGGGATTCGGCGGAAGTATCGACGGGCAGAGGGCCTGTTCTTTCGGCGACATCGCCACCACCTCCTTCTTCCCCGCCAAGCCGCTGGGTTGCTATGGCGACGGCGGCGCCCTCTTCACCGACAACGACGACTGGGCCGCCCTCCTGCGCTCCTTCCGTGTCCACGGCAAAGGCTCGGACAAGTACGACAACGTCCGCATCGGCCTCAACTCGCGCCTCGACACCCTCCAGGCAGCCATCCTGCAGGTCAAGCTGAAGGCCTTCGCCGACAGCGAGTTGGATGCCGTCAACCGTGTGGCCAGCCGCTACACGGCCTATCTTGCCGGCCGCGTGGCCACGCCGCATATCCCTGCAGGCTTCCGCTCCTCGTGGGCGCAATACACCGTCCAGCTCGCTGACCGCGACCGCGTGCAGGCCGCCCTCAAGGCCGACGGCATACCCTCGATGGTCTACTATCCCAAGCCCATGAGCGCGCAGACCGCCTTCGCGCCCGTGGCTCGCTTGCAGGGCCCCTGCCCCAATGCCGCCCGCCTCTCCGCCACCGTCCTCTCACTCCCCATGCACCCCTATATGACGGATGCCGAAGTGACCCTTGTGTCCGAAAAACTCCTCGCTGCAATATGATGAACATCAATGATATAAAGATTTGCGTCATCGGCCTTGGCTACGTAGGCCTGCCGCTGGCGCGCCTCTTTTCCACCAAGTTCCCCACCGTCGGTTTCGACATCAACCAGCGCCGCGTCGATGCCCTGATGCAGGGCCACGACGCCACGCTCGAGGTGGAGGACGACCTCCTCCAGGAGGCCATCCACAAGCACGGCTTCCGCTGCACCTCCAGCCTCGACGACATACGCCAGTGCAACATGTACATCGTCGCCGTCCCCACGCCCGTCGACCACAACAACCACCCCGACCTCACCCCCCTCGTCGGCGCCTCCGAGGTGGTGGGCAAGGTAATCGCGAAAGGCGACGTGGTGGTCTACGAGTCGACCGTCTACCCCGGCGTCACCGAGGAGGAGTGCCTCCCCGTGGTCGAGCGCGTCAGCGGGCTGCGCTTCAACGCCGACTTCTTCGCCGGCTACAGCCCCGAGCGTATCAACCCCGGCGACAAGGAGCACCGCGTCGAAACCATCCGCAAGGTGACCTCCGGCTCCACGCCCGAGGTGGCCGACCTGGTCGACGCCATGTACAACGCCGTCCTCGTCAACGGCACCCACAAAGCCCCCAGCATCAAGGTGGCCGAAGCCTCCAAGATTATCGAAAACTCGCAGCGCGACGTCAACATCGCCTTCATGAACGAGCTGGCCAAAATTTTCAACGCCATGGGTATCGACACCCACGACGTCATCGAAGCCGCCGCCAGCAAGTGGAACTTCATCCGCCTTTCGCCCGGCCTCGTCGGCGGCCACTGCATATCCGTCGACCCCTACTACCTCATCCAGAAGGCGCAGGTCTACGGCGTACTGCCGCGCGTCATGAGCAGCGCCCGCCGCCTCAACGACGGCATGGGTGCCTATGTGGCCAACCAGACCATCAAGCAGATGAACCTCCGCGGCGTGCCCGTCAAGGATGCCCGCATACTCATCCTCGGTTTCGCCTTCAAGGAGAATTGCCCCGACCTGCGCAACACCAAGGTGGTCGACATCCACAACACCCTCCGCGAGTACACCCCCAACATCACCGTCTACGACCCCTGGGTCAACGCCGACCACGCCCGCCACGAATACGGTGTCGAGGTGACGGGCCAGTTGCCTGGCGGCCAGTTCGATGCTGTGATCTTGGCCGTCGCCCACGAGCAATTCCTCGGCCTCGACGTGCGCAAATTGGTCCGCACGCCCGGCGTGGTCTACGATGTCAAGGGCGTCCTGCCGCGTGATGTGGTCGATGCGCGCCTATAGAAAACCATGTAAATCAGAGACGAAGAAATTTTAACAATTTTCCACTTGCAAGTATCACATTTTTAGCGTACTTTTGCAATTCCGACACTGACCGCCCACCCCTCCTCCGACCGAAGAACAACCGAAGAACAACCGAAGAACAGCCCTAGTTGATACCTGGAAAACATCCACCGAACACCTGCCGCCTATGTTGAAAAAAATACCCTTTTACATTGTCAAGAAATACCGCCACAGCACAGTTCCACAATGGTACATCCTCATTATGGACATTGTGCTCTTCATGCTGGCCTTCTTCCTGATGGAAGCCTTCCGCGTCAACGGCTTGGCCAACCTCCACATGCGCGGCATGCTGGTGAAATTCGTCATTTCGCTGATGCTCACCATCATCTTCTATTTCTTCACCGGCTCCTACAAAAGCATCATCCGCCACGCCGGCATGAGCGACATCTACAAGATACTCCTCACCACCGTCGGCCCCGCGCTCGTCTGCTGGCTCGTCAATATTGTCAACTACCAGTTCCGCCCGCCGATTATCCCCGGCGGCTACCTGCTATCCTATCGCGAGTCGCTGATGCTCTATGCTATCCTGGCGGTGCTGCTCACCGTGTCGCGCCTCTTCATGCAAAGCGTCTACAACCGCTACTTCCGCCGGCGCCGCCCCACCTTCAACGTTGTCATCTACGGTGCCGGCGCCGCCGGTATCATCGCCTACAACGCCCTCAAACAGGAACCCAACTACGAGTACCGCATCGTCGCCTTCATCGACGACGACATGTCCAAGGTCAACCAAGAACTCAACGGCGTGCCCGTCATGCGCGCCCGCACCGTCCTCACCCCCAAGTTCATCGAGCAGAAAAAGGTCAAGCAACTCATCATCGCCATCCCCTCCATCCGCGTCCTCCACAAGCAGGCCATCACCAACAAAGCCCTCGACCTCGGCCTCAACGTCAAAGCCGTCCCCCACGCCTCCACTTGGCTCAACGGCACCTTCTCGGCCAACCAGATCCAGGACATCAAGATCGAAGACCTCCTCGAGCGCGAAAGCATCAAGCTCGACAATGTCAACATCGTCCGCGAGGTGGCCGACAAGACCGTCCTCGTCACCGGTGCCGCCGGCTCCATCGGCTCCGAAATCTGCCGCCAGCTCATGACCTACCATCCCGCCAAGGTCATCATGCTCGACCAGGCCGAAAGCCCCATGTACGACCTCCAGTTCGAACTCCGCAACACCTTCGCCGACCGGCTCGACCGCATGGAGTTCGTCATCGCCAACGTCAAGGACCGCCCCCGCATCGAAGAGATATTCCAGCAGTTCCGCCCCCAGCTCGTCTACCACGCCGCCGCCTACAAACACGTCCCCTTCATGGAGGAAAACCCCTACGAGGCCGTCTACATCAACGTCTTCGGCACCCGCAACCTCGCCGACCTCTCGCTCCAGTACGGCGTGCAAAAATTCGTCATGATCTCCACCGACAAGGCCGTCAACCCCACCAACGTCATGGGAGCCACCAAGCGCATGGCCGAAATCTACATCCAGAGCCGCTCCACCACCGCCACCCACTTCGTCACCACCCGCTTCGGCAACGTCCTCGGCTCCAACGGCTCCGTCATACCCCTCTTCAAAAAGCAGCTTGCCGCCGGCGGCCCCCTCACCGTCACCCACCGCGACATCATCCGCTACTTCATGACCATCCCCGAGGCCTGCAACCTCGTCCTCGAGGCCGGCGCCATGGGCGAGGGCGGCGATATCTTCGTCTTCGACATGGGCAAGCCCGTCCGCATCTACGACATGGCCCACAAGATGATCCAGCTCTCCGGCATGCAAGGCATCGAAATCAAGGAGATCGGCCTCCGCCCGGGCGAGAAACTCTACGAGGAGCTCCTCGCCACCAAGGAGAACACCATCCCCACCTACCACCCCAAAATCATGCGCGCCCAGGTGCGCCGCTACCCCATCGATGCCATTGACCGCGAGTACGACGACCTCTGGCACATCCTCGAGGGCATGGACGACATGGCCATCGTCGCCAAAATGAAGGCCATCGTCCCCGAGTTCCTTTCAAATAACTCAATCTACTGTAAATTAGACACTTCCACCCCCCCCCTCAGCGCTCTGAATGAGTAAGTTATCACTATGCGACTACGTTTCCTCTTCCGCTACTTCATCACCTGGCTCCTCATCTTCGTCACCCAGAAGATAGTCTTCATGCTTGTCAACATGGGCCTGGCCGACGGCGCTCCCTTTGGGAGTTGTCTCGCCGCCCTGTGGCATGGCTTGCGGCTCGATGTCACCACCGCCTCCTACCTCGTCATCCTGCCCACCCTCGTGGTGCTCGTCAGTTACTTCTTCCGCCGCTTCCCGCTGCGCCGCGTGCTGGTGCCCTACTACTGGCTCACCGCCGTCGTCATCGCCGTTGCTTTCCTGGCCGACACCATCCTCTACTTCTTTTGGGGCGCCAAGCTCGACGCCAACGAGCTCCTCTACGTCTCCAAGCCCAAGGACATGCTCGCCAGCCTCCCCGTCTGGCAGGCCGTCCTGGCCTTCGTGCTGATGGCTGCCGTGGCTTGGCACTACTTCCGTCGCCAGCGCCGCGCCACCCCCGCCGAACTTCCCGCTCCCCGCTCCAAATTCTCCGCCCTCTTCATCCTTCCTCTGGCCGGCCTCATCTTCCTCGGCATGCGTGGCGGCACCACCCAGTCCACCGCCAACCCCTCCTATGCCTACTTCTCCCCCCACCAGTTCTGCAACCACGCCGCTCTCAACCCCACCTTCAACATCCTCCACTCGCTCTTCAAGGCCCAGGACCTCGAAAAAGAGTTCGACTCCTTCTCCGAGCCCGACCTCGAGGTGCTGCTCGACGGCGCCTACGAGACCGACTCCCTCCTCTCCGACACCCTCCTTGCCCTGCGGCGCCCCAACGTGCTCTTCATCGTGTGGGAAGGCGCCGGCACCGCTATGGTGGGTTCTGACTCCGTGGCCCCCTGCCTCCAGGCCCTGCGCCGCGAGGGGGTCTACTTCTCCAACTGCTATGCCAACAGCTTCCGCACCGACCGCGGCATCCTCTCCGTCTTCAGCGGCTGGCCAGGCATGCCCACCCTCTCGCTCATCAAGCGCACCGACCTCTGCCGCTGCCTCCCCTCCGTGGCCTCCTCGCTCCGTGCCGAAGGCTATGCCACCAGCCTCACCTATGGCGGCGATGTCGACTATGCCAATATGCGCCTCTATTTCAACGAGACGGGCTTCTCCACCGTCCGCGGCAGCCACTTCTTCCCCGCCAGCCAGAACACCAGCGCCTGGGGTGTTCACGACCAATACCTCCTCGCCCCCGACGTGCTCATCCCCGCCGAGCGCCCCTTCTTCTCCGCTGCCCTCACCCTCAGCAGCCACGAGCCCTGGGAGGTGCCCATGCAGCGGTTGGAGCATCCACGGTGGAACTCCTTCGCCTACACCGATTCCTGCCTCGGCGCCTTTGTCGACCGGCTGAAAGCTTCCCCCCTCTGGGACAGCCTCCTGGTGGTCATCCTGCCCGACCACGGCATCACCTATCCCAGCGTCCACTCCACCGCCGACCTCCGCGTCTCCCACATCCCCATGCTTTGGATTGGCGGCGCCCTGGCCAAACACGGTGAATACGATATGCTCCTCAACCAGAGCGACCTCGCCGCCACCCTGCTGGCACAGATGGGCATCGACATATCCGACTTCACCTTCAGCCGCAATGTCTTCAGCCCCTCTTTCCCGCAGCGGCGTCAGTTCGCCATGCATGCCGACAAGAACGGCGTCACCCTCATCCAGCCCGACGGCCACTGGGTCTACGACTGCGTAAGCCGCTCCCTGCAGCCCGTCTCCGAGCCGCACCGGCTATTCATCGAGGCCAGCCTGCAGCGTCTCTATCAGACCTCGGCTGCCCTGCCGCTCCACGTCAGGGAGCAATAATGGCCACCGTGCGCCGCAGCGTCTGCCGTGTGCCTTGAAGATTGTATAGTTTGATAATGAGTACGTAGCGTCCTTGCCGTAAGGCAGAGCCGCCTTCGCCCATGCCGTTCCATACAATGGTGCCATGGGTGCCAAGCAGCGCGTTGTTCAGCAACCTGCATACCGGGCGGCCCGCTGCATCGTGGACATCGATGCTGGCGTAGACATTGCCGTCGTCCAGCGCGTATTCAATCGTCAGCTCGTCCTGGTAGCCGTCGCCGTCGGGCGAAAGCAGCTCCGACGAGAAGGCGAAGCCAGCCTCCTCGGCCACATATTCCATGCTCTGCGAGTTGGGCAGGGTTGGGGTGCCGTAGCCTGCCGTCGAGGCGGCAGAGAACCAGTTCCCCGCCTCGTTGCAGGGCCTCTCGAAACTCCTCCGCTCCAGGCTTACACCCGCCTTGTTGCGCAGCAGGCGACTGTGCATCGCCGGGCTGTAGTCCAGCCGCTCGGCAATGGTGCCGTCGGCTGTGGCCACCACCACCGCGCCGCCCTCGTTGGGATACGTCGGCAAGCTGCATTCCACCACCTTCTGCCGCTCCGCCCTTGGAAACGCCGCCACCGCAGCCGCATCCTTCGTCAGCACCACATAGTCCCTCGCACCCACTCGGTGCGAGGGCAGGGGATAGCGTGTCCCCAGCGAGTCGCCCACCCAGCGGATAATCATATAGTCCGACAGCTCAACAGCCTCGTCCCCTGCATTGTACAGCTCCACATACTCCGCCTCGCCCACCCGCGGATGGAACATCACCTCGCTCAGCAGCAGGGTCTCTTGACTCCATGCCACACCTGTTTCGATCAGAATAAAAAGAGCTATGAACCTGAGTTTTAACATTGTGGTCGTTAGTTTGTCATTGCCTGTAACGTCAATATTCTTGTTTTTATTGCCCTAATAATTAGAGATTTGCAAAAGTTTTTTGTTTTTTTTGATTTCCGCATCAAAAAAAGTTGTATCTTTGCATTTCAAATCAAACACCATTTATATACAGAATTATGTGCGGAATTGTAGGATACATCGGGGAGCAGCAGGCCTTCCCCATCTTGATCAAAGGCCTCCATCGTCTTGAATATCGCGGCTACGACTCGGCCGGCGTCTCCATGATTGCCCCCAGCGGCAACCTCAACGTCTACAAGGCCACGGGCAAAGTGTCGGCCCTCGAGGAGAAATGCGCTCCCGAGGACACCGCCGGCACCATCGGCATCGCCCACACCCGCTGGGCCACCCACGGCGAGCCCAACACCACCAACGCCCACCCTCACCGCAGCCAGAGCGGCAACCTCAGCCTCGTCCACAACGGCATCATCGAGAACTACAAGACCCTCCGCGCCATGCTCGAGAAGGAAGGCTACACCTTCTGCTCCGACACCGACACCGAGGTGCTCGTGCAGCTCATCGAATACACTCAAAAGAGCAACCAGTGCGACCTCTTCACCGCCGTGCAGCGCGCCCTGAAGAACGTCGTCGGCGCCTACGCCATCGCCATCCTCGAGAAGGAGCACCCCGACCAGATTGTCTGTGCCCGCAAGGGCTCGCCCCTGGTCATCGGCGTCGGCACCGACGCCCGCGGCCACAAGGAGTTCTACCTTGGCTCCGACGCTACACCCATCATCGAATACACCAACCAGGTGGTCTACCTCAAGGACGAGGAAATCGCCCTCATGGACCGCAGCGGCAAGCTAGACATCATCAACCTCTCCCATGTCCACCAGACCCCCGAGATGCACACCCTGCAGCTCAGCCTCGACGAGCTTGAGAAAGGCGGCTACCCCCACTTCATGCTCAAAGAAATCTGGGAGCAGCCCGGCGCCCTGCGCACCTGCATCCGCGGCCGCATCCACGTGCAGCAGAAAGAGGTGCGCCTCAGCGGCATCGTCGACCACAAGGACAAATTCCTCAACGCCCGCCGCATCATCATCTGCGCCTGCGGCACCTCGTGGCACTCCGCGCTTATCGGCAAATACTTCATCGAAGAGGCCGCACAGATACCCGTCGAGGTAGAGTACGCCTCCGAATTCCGCTACCGCAACCCCGTCATCTACCAGGACGACATCGTCATCGCCGTCTCCCAAAGCGGCGAGACGGCCGACACCCTGGCCGCCATACAGCTCGCCGAGCAGAAAGGTGCCTTCCTCTACGGCATCTGCAACGTCATCGGCTCCTCCATCGCCCGCGCCACCCACAGCGGCACCTACATCCACGTCGGCCCCGAAATCGGCGTCGCCTCCACCAAGGCCTTCACCGGACAGGTCGTCACCCTCTGCCTCCTCGGCCTCGCCATCGCCAGAATCAAGAACACCCTCAGCAACGACCTCTACCACACACTCGTTGACGAGCTCCAGGCCATCCCCGACAAAATCCAGTGGACCCTCGAGAACAACAAGAACATCGACCAGTTCGCCCAAATGTTCACCTACTGCCGTAACTTCCTCTTCCTCGGCCGCGGCTACAACTTCCCCGTCGCCCTCGAAGGTGCCCTCAAGCTCAAGGAAATCTCCTACATCCACGCCGAAGGCTACCCCGCCGCCGAAATGAAGCACGGCCCCATCGCCCTCGTCGACGAAGAGATGCCCTGCGTCTTCATCGCCCCCAAGCGCGGCATGTACGACAAGGTGGTCTCCAACATCCAGGAAATCAAATCGCGCAAAGGCAAAATCATCTCCGTCGTCACCGAAGGCGACAAGACCGTCTCCGACATGAGCGACTACACCTTCGTCATCCCCGACACGCGCGACTGCTTCGTCCCCCTCCTGGCCGTCATCCCGCTCCAGCTGCTCTCCTACTACGTCGCCACCGCCAAAGGCCGCAACGTCGACCAGCCCCGCAACCTCGCCAAGAGCGTCACCGTGGAATAAAACAGCGAGAGGGGCCGCGCGCAGCGCGGCCCCTCTCGTTTTCTTACTTTACCCTTCTTTACCTTCTGAACTGCAACGGTCCGCCGACGGTGTAGGTGGTGCCGTCGATGGTCATGCGGACGCCGAAACTGGTGGCAATCACATCCTCCTCGGGGTCGTAGGTGAAGGTGGCCGTGTGCCCTGGCAAGATGAGGGTGCCGCTGTGGCTGTCGGGGTTGTAGGTCCAGCCCATCGACGACGAAACGCTGTGGCCGAGCAGACGGATGGTGAGCGAGCCACCTGCGCCGTAGTCCCAGAAGGCGAGGGCGAAGGTGACGGTGTCGCCGCCGTCGAGCACCTGCTGGGCGCTCCATTCGGTGTTGGCCGGGAAGGAGTCGACCACTGGCGGCTCGGGCGCTTCGCCCCTCGGGTAGAGAGTCACCTCGCCGCCCAGAGTGTCGCCATATTGGTCGTCGAGCATGTAAATGTAGCTTGTGATGGTTGGCCCCTCGGCATGGTAGGCGAAGTCGAAATTCCAGTCGTCGCCCTCCAGCAGGCCGCTGTCGCCGTCGAAGGTGTAGTGGAACGTGAGGTCGACAGGATTGGTGATGCCGTTGACCAACAGCTCCACGTAGAGGCTGCCAGTGCTGTCGTCGGCGAAGTCGAGGTTGTAGGTGATGGTCATGGGGTAGTCCAGGAAGGTGTCGGTCAGCATGCCCACCCAGGCGGTGCCGGCCAGCGAGGGCACGGCGGGTTGGGGTGCAGGTTGAGGGTTGGTCGTAGGCTCCTCCTTTTGGCAGGCGGCGAGGAGCAGAGCCGCCATCAGTAAGGTTACGATGCGTTTCATTGGTGTGTGTGTATATTGGTGACGTGATTGATTATCTGCGTCATTTCCTCCATCGTGCTGTAGAAGAAGAGGCAGAGCGTGAGGCGCCGGCTGTCGCTGGCGACGAGGTAGCCGCTGTCGCCGTGCTGCAGGGCGGTCTGCATCAGGGGATCGGTGGTGGGCGGTCGGACACCGTAGGAACGGAGCGTGGTGTCAATTATGGAGTCGATCAGCGCACCGTGGTCGTAGTGTACGCTGCCGGTGACGAGGGTGTCTATCCGGATGACGGTGTCCACGCAGAGCATCGTGTTGATGGGCCGGCCATCCAGCTTCTGCGCCATCAGCTCCTGCAGCACCTGGGTGAACGCCTCGCCCATGCTGGGCACGCTGTCAAGGGTGTAGGAGCGGGTGATGGTGGTCTTGAGGCTGGAGACACTGACCGAGTCGAGGGCACCGGCATCCTCGCGGTGGTGCACCCTGAAGTCGTCGCAGAGCTGCAGCCACGCCTCGTGGTCGGGCGCCTCGAACATGACGGCGTTGAAGCCACGGTAGCCACCCACGAGGGCCACGGTGAGGTCTGTGCGGTCGGCGTACTTCAGGTAGATAGCCTTGGCGGCCGTGGTGGCCTCGGGCAGCGGCTCCTCACGCTGGCAGGCTGTCAGCAGTAGCAGGAGCGTCAGGGGTAACAACAATCTTTTCATCGCAGGTAGGTTTTGAAGTTTTCTATCGTGCCGTCGGGCGAGCAGCCGGTGTTGCAGGCGAAGAGCACCTGCTCGCCGTCGACCTTGACGGTGCGGATGCCGTCGTCGTCGGCAGCGCCGTGCAGGGCCAGGGGCAGTACCACCGCCGCCACACATGCCGCCGCCGCAACCCAGCCCATCCATCTCCCGCTTCCAACTTTCCGCTCTCCACTTTCCACTCTCCGCTCTCCACTCCAAAGCACCTGCCGCACCTCGCGGTCCAGCTCGGCGTCGGACATCGGGCAACGGCCCGACTGCAGGTCGTCGCTCAACGCCTGCCATTGCTGTTCAAAGTCGTTATATTTCATCTTCATAAAGCTTTCTTAGTTTACGTTTGATACGGGTGAGTAGCACGCTGACGTGGGCCGCCGTGAGACCGGTCATGCGAGCAATCTCGATGTTGCTGTAGCCGTGCAGGTGCGCCATCACAATGCTGTGGTCGCGCTCGTCGAGGGTGTCGATGAGCTGGCGCAGATAGTGCCTCCGCTCGTCGCCGTCGGGGTCGGTGGAGGGGTCGGGCATCGCAGGGGCGTCCGCGGTGGGCTGGTTGCCAATGCGGCGCTTAAGGGAGATCAGAGTATTGACAGCCACGCGGTAGACCCAGGTGCGCTCCGAGCTGCGGCCGCCGAAGGTGCCGTAGTCGTGCCAGAGGGCCATAAGCACCTCGTGGAAGGCGTCCTGCGGCTCCCAGGCGGCGCTGAGGCGGAACGAGCGACAGACCTGCCAAATGAGGTCGCGCTGCCGTCGCACCAGCTCGCGGAAGGCCCGCTCGTCTTCGTTATGTCCATTAACAGTCATGTCGGTGTACCTTTTCGTTCTGATGGATTAGGCGCACCGACATGACGGAATGCAACAGGCGAGATATGTTTTTTTACCGGCGGATGGCTTTGAGCACCTGCTCCACCACGCCGATCTTGTAGCCGGTGCTGTGGTAGAGGATGCGGCCCTCCTTGTCGACCAGCGCCACCAGGGGATACTGCACGTTGGAGATGCCCGTGGCCTCCACGATGAGCCGTTCCAATTCGCCCTTGCGGTAGGCGATGTCGGTGTTGGCCAGCTGCCACTCGTGCATGTTGAGCGTGGCGGGGCCCACCATGAAGGTCATGCCGCCCCACTGGCGCATTTCCCGCTGCTGCTGGCGCAGCTCGACGATGAGGTGCTTCGAGGGCTCGCTGTAGTTGCCCAGGTTGATGTAGAGCATGCCCGGCTCGCCGGCATAGTCCCACAGCTCGATGCCGTCGAAGAGTTCGAGCATGGGGTCGAGTGTGGAATGAGGAGTGAGGAGTGGGGAATCAAGCGGCAGGAGGATAATCTCCTTGCTCGCCTTCTCGCCGGCCTTCACCTCGAAGAACTCCATGCGCGAGCGCACCGAGCCGTCGGCGGCGCGGTTGCCGGTGCTGAGGCAGTAGGTGCCAGGCTCCAGCTCGAGTGTGGCGGGGAAGGAGGCCATGCGCGGGTCGTCCTCGAAGTCGAAGGTGCGCAGGTCGCCGTTCTCCAGCCTGGCTAGCGTGAAGTGGGGCCAGTAGACGGGCTTGGCGGGCTCCTTGCCGCTGTAGGTCAGGGTGAGAACTGTAGGGACGCGGCGTGCCGCGTCCGCAGCAGGTTGCCCGTTGTCGCTTGCGGACATGGCACGCCATGTCCCTACATATACATAGATGGTGTTGGTGGCATTGTCCAGATAGGCCGGCACCCCGGCGGCGCGGCAGGCGGCCACGAAGAAGATGTCGCGGCTGTGGCTGTCGGCGCGGCGCAGGCGGTACACGCCCACGGGCGAGATGGGGCAGTTGTAGTAATTGCTGCTGTCGTCGATGGTGATGCTGTCCATCACCCACCGCCTGATTTCTTCGGCGCTCTTGCCTTTGAAGCAGGACAGTTCCTCGCGGTAAGGCCGCACCATCTCGTTGCTGATGCGGGCCGGCATAAGGCCTTTGACACATACTTCTCCACTAACACACTCCGACCAATGGGCAGCAAGAACATCACATGTGATATCGCGCAAGTCTTTGTCACTGAAAGTACCAAGGTAATTGTACAGATGTGTAGGTTCGTATGGCCAACAATCAGGTCCTTCGTCTTCAAAGGGGAAGTGCATATTGAGGAACTTCATAATCTCTTTATAGTTACCCTCACTCTTCCGGATGAAATCCCATGCACAATCATCGTAATGCCAGTTAATTTTTCCCCTCGTGGGGAAGGAAGCGGTGTAGGCGTTGCGCACGGAGTCCTCATAGGCCAGGCGCTTGGCGTTGGCGGCGGCCTCCTCCTCGGTGGCCACCACTTTGGGTTCACCGGCCACAGGGGGCACCATATCGAACAGCCTCACCCCCGGCCCCTCTCCCAAAGGAGAGGGGAGTAGGATGTCCTTGTCGGCATCCTTCATTAATATCAATGTCAGCGTGCTATCCTTCCGCACATCAATCTTGGCAAAGGCAAAGCGGTATCCACTCCCCTCTCCTTTGGGAGAGGGGTCGGGGGTGAGGCTCCAGATAAGCAGGTCTCCTAGTCCGGTAGTCAGACTGGCCTTGCCCTCCTTGTCCGCAATCTGCGTGCTGAGGGTGTAATACTCGGCGTAGTTGTAGAGCTTGAACTTCACCTGCGCGCCCTCCAGGGGCTTGCCCTCCTCGTCCTGCACCGTGACGGTCACGCGGCGCGTGGGGGCGTAGTGGCTCAGCAGGTTCAGCTCGCTATAGAGGTTGGTGCGCTTCACCACCTCCTCGTCGCCCTTGTACTTGCCGAAGGCCTTCGAGTGCACCATCATGCAGCGCGTGCTCGGCACAGAGAACCAGCCCATGTTCAGCCGCGGGTCGGGCTCGCAGGCGCCGAGGAACTTCCACTCGCCATCCACAAACACCTCCACCCAGGCATGGTTGTCGTCGCAGTGCGCCCAGCGCGGCGTGTAGCACTGCCTCGCGGGTATGCCCACGGCGCGCATGGCCGTGACGGCGAAGGTGCTCTCCTCGCCGCAGCGACCCAGACTGGTACGCATGGTGGCCAAGGGGGCCGAGGTGCGGCTGTCGCTCGCGCGGTAGGCCACATGCTCGTGGCACCAGTGGTTCACCTCCAGCGCAGCCTCCTCGATGCTCATCCCCTGCACCCGCTCTTTCAGCTCGCGGTAGAAGACCATGCGCGCCGTGTCGAGGTTCTCGTTGTTCACGCGGTACACCAGCACGAAGTGGCGGAACACGTCTTCGGGGATGTCCTTGCCCCACGGCATCTCCTCCCTCGCCTTGAAAGCATAGCGCACCTGCTGCAGGAAGAACTGCGGCTCGTAGTCCGCCAGGTCGCTCAGCGGCATGTAGGCGTAGAGGAACTCCATGGCCTCGCGCTCGGCGCGGCTAAGGTTGTCGAACTCCAAACTCAAACCTTGGAACTCCGCCTTCCGACTTAAAAAGTCTTCGTGCACCTCGTCGCGGTAGCTGCGGTCGGTGATGAAATGCGGGTCGCGGTGGCAGGCGGCCAGGGTGAGGGTGGCGGCCAGCAGAAGGATAAATCGTTTCATATCTGTGTGTTGTGTATCAACTGTTTCACTTGTTCGGCATCGGTCCTCACCGTGCCGTCCGCGAGGGTGGTCTTGCACGAGCCGTGCACCTCGCCGACACCCGTCAGGGCAATCAGGCGGCCGACATTCTGCGGCGTCACACCGCTGCCGGCCAGTATCTTGACCGCTGTCGCACCCACCAGCCGGCGGATGACCGCGGCCCCCTCCAGCGCCGTCGGCGCCTGGCCCGAGGTCAGCAGGCGGTGGCAGCCCGCGCGGGCTACAGCCTCCAGCGCCTCCAGCGGGTCCTGCTGCGCCTCGTCGAACGCGCGGTGGAACGTCACCTCCATCGGAGCCGCCAGGCGGACGATATGCCGCGTAAGCGCCTCGTCTATGCGCCCCTGCGGCGTGAGGAAACCCACCACCACGGCCGCGGCGCCCAGCGTGCGGCAGCGCATCAGCGTCTCCTCGATCTCGATGATTTCGGCATCGCTGTAGCAAAAGTCGCCCGCCCGCGGGCGCACCAGCACATGGGTGCGCAACCCGAGCTCGCGCACACAGCAGTCGATGGCCTCGTCCGCCGGCGTAAGTCCTCCGCACTCCAGGTCGCGGCAGAGCTCCACCCGGCGCGCGCCGCCGCTGCCGGCGGCGCGCGCCGAGGCAACCGAATTGCAACATATTTCCACTTCAATCATGGTGCAAAGATACGAAACTTTTCCGACATACCGCCCACCCTTCTCCAAACCTTCCCCTACAGAGGAAGAAGAGGAGAAAAAGAGGAGAAGAAGAGGATGCCTGCAAACTGCTAATTATCAGCCTCTCCGCTCCGGGCCATTTTCCGCCTTTTTTGCCTTTTCCGAACTAAAATTTTCATCTTTTTTTCACCCTCCACGTACTATATTCCGCCCCCGTGCGTTACCTCTTTATCAACAAATAGTTACCTTAATATGCACAACATACAGCACATCACCCCCGACCTCGTCTACGTCGGTGCCAGCGATCGCCGCACCGCCCTCTTTGAAAACGTCTACCCCATCCCCCGGGGCGTCTCCTACAACAGCTACCTGCTCCTCGACGAAAAGACCGCCCTGCTCGACACCGCCGACGCCGCCGTCGCCAGCCAGTTCCTCGAGAACGTGGCCGCCGCCCTCGCCGGACGTCAGTTGGACTACTTGATTGTCAATCACATGGAACCCGACCATGCCGCCACCCTCGCCGACGTCCTCCTGCGCTACCCCCAGGCCACCCTCGTCTGCACCGCCAAGGCCGCCCAGATGATGGAGCAGTTCTTCGGCTCCAACATATCCGCCCACCAGCTCATCACCGTCAAAGAGGGCGACACCCTCGCCCTCGGCCGCCACACCCTCGCCTTCGCCATGGCCCCCATGGTCCACTGGCCCGAGGTGATGGTCACCTACGACACCACCGACCACATCCTCTTCTCCGCCGACGCCTTCGGCACCTTCGGCGCGCTCAGCGGCAACCTCTATGCCGACGAGCTCAACTTCGCCGGCGAATGGCTCAACGACGCCCGACGCTACTTCATCAACATCGTCGGCAAATACGGCGTCCAGGTACAGGCCCTCCTCAAGAAAGCCGCCGCGCTGGACATCAAGATGATATGCCCGCTGCACGGCCCCGTCTGGCGCGAGAATATCGAATGGTTTGTCGCCAAGCACGACCTTTGGAGCCGCTACGAGCCCGAAGACAAGGCCGTCGTCATCATCTATGGCAGCATCTACGGCCACACCGAGGCCGCCGCACTCCGCCTCGGCACCCTCCTCGCCGGGCGCGGCGTCCGCAACATCAAGGCCTACGACGCCAGCCGCACCCATGCCAGCAAGCTCGTCGCCGAGTGCTTCCGCGCCAGCCATATCGTCCTGGCCTCCAGCACCTACAACAACGGCATCTTCACCCCCATGGAAAACCTCCTGGCCGACCTCAAAGCCCACTGCTGGCAGAACCGCACCGTGGCCCTCATCGAGAACGGCACCTGGGCTCCGCAGAGCGGCAAACTGATGCGCGCCGAGCTCGAACAGATGAAGGACATCCGCATCCTTGGCGATGCACTGACCCTCAAGAGCGCCCTCCGCGCCGAGCAGGAAGAGGCCCTCCAAGCACTGGCTGACGAGATTGCCAAATCCCTATAAATCACACAACTGATGATAGACAAGAAATCCCTCTTCAGCATCGGCTACGGCCTCTATGTCCTTATCGCCCGCGAGGGCGAGCGGGACAACGGCTGCATCGTCAACGTGGCCCAGCAGGTGGCCGACCAGCCCCTGCGCATCATGGTCTGCGTCAACAAGCAGAACCTCACCCACGACATGGTGCTGCGCACCGCCCGCTTCAACCTCTGTCCCCTCAGCGAGGAGGCCACCATGAAGCCCTTCCAGCACTTCGGCTTCCAAAGCGGCCGCGATGTGAACAAGTTCGCCGACTGCCAGCAGGAGCTGCGCACCGAGAATGGCCTGCTCTACCTGCCGAAGTTTGTCAACGCCGTCATCTCCGGCCGCGTGATGCACACCGTCGACCTCGGCTCCCACACCATGTTCATCGCCGAAGTGACCGAGGCCCGCACCCTCTCCCCCTCGCCCAGCATCACCTACGCCTACTACCAGCAGCACATCAAGCCAGCTCCGAAGTCGGAGGTCGGAGGTCAGAGCTCGTCCGACCTCCAACCTCCGACCTCCAACCTCCCAAAGAAGTGGGTCTGCGAAGTCTGCGGCTACGTCTACGAGGGCGACGAGGTGCCCGACGACTTTATCTGCCCCTGGTGCAAGCACGGCAAGAGCGACTTTAAACTCATGGAATAAACAACAATCAATATGGCAGACGACAACAAAATCATCTTCTCGATGGTAGGCGTGGGCAAACTCATCCCGCCCAGCCGCCAGATACTCAAGGATATATACCTCAGCTTCTACTACGGGGCCAAAATCGGCATCATAGGTCTCAACGGCAGCGGCAAGAGTTCGCTGATGAAGATTATCGCCGGCGTGGACAAGGACTACCAGGGCGAAGTGGTCTTCGCCCCGGGCTATTCCGTCGGCTACCTCGAACAGGAACCGCAGCTCGACGACGCCAAGACCGTCAAGGAGGTGGTGCAGGAGGCCGTGGCCGACGTGGTGGGCTGGCTCAAAGAATACGAGGAGGTCAACAACGCCTTCGCCGAGCCCGACGCCGACTTCGACAAGCTCATCGAGCGCCAAGGCGAACTCACCGAGCTGCTGGAGCAGCACGACGCCTGGAACCTCGACCAAAAGCTCGACCGCGCCATGGACGCCCTCCGCTGCCCCGACGAGGACCAGCTGGTGAAGAACCTCTCCGGCGGCGAGCGCCGACGCGTGGCTCTCTGCCGACTGCTGCTGCAGGAACCCGACATACTCCTCCTCGACGAGCCCACCAACCACCTCGACGCCGAGAGCATCGACTGGCTCGAGCAGCACCTGCAGCAGTACAAAGGCACCGTCATCGCCGTCACCCACGACCGCTACTTCCTCGACCACGTTGCCGGCTGGATCCTTGAACTCGACCGCGGCGAGGGCATCCCCTGGAAAGGAAATTACAGCTCCTGGCTCGAGCAGAAGACCGCCCGCCTGGCCATGGAGGAGAAGCAGGAAAGCAAGCGCCGCAAGACCCTGCAGCGCGAGCTGGAGTGGGTGCGCATGGCCCCCAAGGCGCGCCACGCCAAGGGCAAGGCCCGCCTGGCCGCCTACGACCGCCTCCTCAACGAGGACGTCAAGGAGAAAGAGCAGAACCTTGAGATATTCATCCCCAACGGTCCGCGCCTGGGCAACAAGGTGCTGGAGGTGAACGGCGTAAGCAAGGCCTACGGCGACAAGCTGCTATACGAGAACCTCACCTTCTCGCTGCCGCCGGCCGGCATCGTGGGCATCATAGGCCCCAACGGCTGCGGCAAGACCACCCTCTTCCGCCTCATCATGGGCATCGAGCAGCCCGACACCGGCACCTTCGAGGTCGGCGAGACCGTCAAGCTGGGCTACATCGACCAGCAGCACGCCGAAATCGACCCCGAGAAGAGCGTCTACGAGATGATCAGCGGCGGCAACGAGAACCTGCAAGTGGGCGGCCGACTGGTGAATAGCCGGGCATACATCAGCCGCTTCAACTTCACCGGCACCGATCAGCAGAAGAAAGTAGGAGTCTTGAGCGGCGGCGAGCGCAACCGCCTCCACCTGGCCCTGACGCTCAAGAGCGAAGCCAACGTGCTGCTCCTCGACGAGCCCACCAACGACATCGATGTCAACACCATGCGCGCGCTGGAGGAGGGCCTCGAGAACTTCGCCGGCTGCGCCGTCATCATCAGCCACGACCGCTGGTTCCTCGACCGCATTTGCACCCACATCCTCGCCTTCGAGGGCGACTCGCAGGTCTATTTCTTCGAGGGTTCCTACACCGAATACGAGGAGAACCGCCGCAAGCGCCTCGGCGACGACACGCCGCACCGCATCCGCTACAAGAAGCTCAAGGCCTAGCCTGCCGAAAGGCTCATCCACCCACCGCTGACGACCCGTACGATGGCGGTGGGTGACTGTTTTTATGTGTGGATCCCTATGCGATTATATTTTTTTCTTGCCATATCAAAATTTCTTCGTATCTTTGCCTCGTTGCCTGTCCGAAGCCCGCGAGGGTAAGAGGGTGGGCGACAGAGACATAGTAAAAAAAGACGTTGAGCTAACGTTTTATCTGCGGCTATCGAATCTCGCAAATTCAATACCTTGTCGCGATAATGCAAAAGCCTTCGTCCATGGTTTGGCATGCAGTTATTGTGCTGTGTGTCATCAGCGTGGGCTTCGGGCATTGCTTATTCTACAAGGTGGGCATTGCGAGAGCCTCGATAGCGGGATAAGCGATGAGCTGGATACCCGCGCTATTTTTTTATTATTGTTTCCTTAACAATACAACACTGAACCCCGCCTCTGGTATCGGGCGAAAAAACATGTATCACATGAGAAAGATACTGCACACCGCCGGATGCCTCGCCCTGTGCATCGGATTGGCGCTAAGCCTCTCGGCTGCCACCTGCGACACGGCCACCTCCCAGGACCCTGGGAAAGAACTGTCGGCAAAAAAGAAGTTCAAGTTCGCCGTGCAACCTGACACCACCGTTTGCCGCCTTTTGGGCGACAAGGCCGCCAACGCCCTTTTCACGGCTAAAAAGGCAACACTCTACAGACTCAACCCATCAGTTCGTCCTACTGATCAGGACGTTACCATCGGTGGCGTGAAGGTGGAAGAGAAGCTTTGTGACCTCGACAAGCAAGACGTCTACCTCTTCCAGTTTCTGTTGGCCGACAGCCTCACCTACTCCAACGACCCGCTGGTGCCACTCACACCATTCGCCCCTACGGCAGCTATTGAGTTCTCCGGCAAGCAGGGCACCTGCTTTCTTCTCTTCTCGCTCACCAGTCAGGAGGTAGGCATCGTCATCGACGGCAAGCGCGTCTTCACAAGTCGCTACCGTAATGCTCGCACCCTCACCCGTTGGTTTGCGATCCAATTGAATGATGAATTTTACAACAATCTCCTAAAAATGTTGAAATGAAAAAGATTCAAATTTTCCTGGCTGTGGTGCTTTTGGCCACAGTTTCGGTTGCCCAAGCCCCCATCCGCTTGCGCACAGTGGTGTTCGCCGACACCCAAGACGAGAAGATTGGCAAAGGCGTAGAGAAGCAACTCGCCAATTTCGATATGCTCTGTGACGAAATCTCGGCTGCTATTGATATTCCGAGAACCTATGAAGAGTTTTCTGGAGACAAATGCAGCAAGGAATACCTCATGAAATGGGTCAGATCCTTCAATTGTGCCGAGAATGACATCGTGCTCTTCGCTTATTTCGGACATGGGGGGCGATCGATACAAGACACTTCGCTCTTTCCTCAGATGTGCCTTGGTACCAATATTGAGTCCGAGTGGGCTTCGCTAGAGGCGCTAAAGGATGCCATTATGGAGAGGAATCCCCGCTTTTGCATGGTGTTGGCAGACTGCTGCAACAATTTCGGATACAATGTTTCGCCCAAATTTGTACTGATGAATGCCGCTGGATCGTCCAATATTGAGGAACCTCAGAGCGATAATTTGAAGAAGTTGTTCTTGGAGCAGAAAGGTAGCTTGACCATCTCGGCCAGCCGTGCCGGTGAATATTCCTTTGTCAATATCGACCCAAGGTCGCCCTATGCAGGTGTCTTTTTTGACGCATTTAGACAAAACTTGACTGCCTACACCAGCGAGGCATCATCTCAATGCAACTGGAGTACCCTTCTGAAACGAGTCTATGACCATGTTTCTGGAATCGACATTCCTTTTAACGGACGATTATGGAAACAGCACCCTGTCTATCGTATCGAGATTGAGAAAAAGTCCCGTCCGAAAACTGACGACAATGTTGTCGATATTCCGGACAGCAAGATCAAGTCTCAGCTGGAGTGGATAGGCGACGACCGCAACGACCTCTCCCGCCGCATCCGCGAGTCCAAATCTGTGCTGGGCACCTATTTCGCCTCCAATGCAGTGGTCAAAGTGGTCGGCCGCGACCGGCAGACCGCCATTCTGACCACCCCTGCATCCAACTACCTCTCGCGCTTGTCTACATTGAAGCGTTTGCGCAAGATTACGATTTTCCAGGAGGAGAAAGATGCATCCGGAAAAATCACGCGCCTTGTAGTCCACGAAACCTATGTCCAAAAAAACCAATAACCCCGAGCCTATGAATCGTTTTAAATACTTTTTGGCAACGGTCTGCGCCGTGCTGGCTGTCTCCGCTTCCGCTCAGACCGACAACATAAAATATCGCGATGTTTTCTTGAGTGCCCAAGAGAAGGAGTCCTTAAAAGAGGGGATGAAGGAACTGGTAGACCAGTTCAACGACCATATTTCGGAGATTTGGCGTCAGCCTACACGGGTCGAAGCCTTGGACGAGCCTGCATTCTACAAGGCTAAAGATGAGGTCGTAGATAACGCCTTGGAGTTGGTCATCAACAGGGGTGGTGAAGTGTTCTACTATGACACAACGGAAACCCATGTAAATGGAAAATACGAGAAGAAAGTCAAGTATGTCCTTCTTCGCGATGGAGCAAAGATGGAAGTTACCAGCGTAAACAACAGAACGCCACGTACGCAATACATCACCGCATACCTGGACAAAATCAAGAAGCCGAGCAAGTACTACTCGCGAGTAGAGGTGACCTCGTCAGAAGCCTGTTATGTCAACGACATTGTGAAGGTCGCCGATGGCCTCTATTCGGCCACACTCTCGTTCTATCAAGAATTCCGAGGCTACAGCAAGCGATTGGAAGGCAAGCTGGCCTATGGCGACCGCACTGTCAAGCATGTAACAGTGTACCTTTTCAAGAAATTGGTTCTGGACGAAGTCGTCTGGCACATGGCCATCGGCGACATCAAGGCCGTCGGAACCGAAAGACTGCGGCAATGAGGAAGGCGCTTTTGTACGTACTCCTGCTGGTTTCAACCGCGGTGGAAGGCAGATCCCAGATTGCCCCCATCCGCGACCGCGACCCCATCGAGTTCGTTCTGCAGGTGAAGCAACTTGGCGAGTTCATCGAGCGCTTCAACCTCCAGTTGCCGCCCGTCACAATGGACACCACGGCGCCCCACGCAAAAGAGCGCATGCTTCTCTCTCTCTTCGATTTCGACTATGCCGATACGCATGGCGACGAGGTGATGGAGTTCATAGGCTCTGTGCTCCGCTACGGCGACCGCATTCACTATGGCGACACCTCGTGGGTCGCCATAGCGCAGTGTGCGGTCGAAGTGGGTGGACGCCCCGACTCCATTGTACTTGTTCTTCGTACCGAGAATATCGACAGCGAGATGTACAAGTGGGTCATTGTCGCCGCTGAGGGGTTTCCTCTGCAATTGCTCCCTGAAGAAAAATCGCGATTGTACAAGATATTTCCACAAGAAAATGAGATTAACTTTATCCAACTGTCCGACATCACCCGCCGCAATGCCGAGAACATACTGAACTACGCAGACAGCCGTTTCGTTGTCGACCAGACATCGGTCTTCTATGCCCTTGTGGCTACGGGACAGCTGAAGATCAACCATGTGAAAGATTTGCATTATCAGTTCGCCACCTCGGAATATACCTTTTGGGTGAAACATTACCCTCGGCATACCACCAATTCCGGCTGGCTCATATGCCGATTGGGAGAGAAATAACACAGAAAAAACAATAACCTAATGAAATCAAGAAAGAATTCAATCCTCTTGCTGGCCTGTCTTTTGTTTTCCGGACAGTTCGTCAGCGAGGCTCAAGGCAGACACGATGTCATCAAAACGGTTGAAAAGTATTACGATGGCCTGAATGACTTTGCCAAATACGACCGGCTCGATAAAGGCAACATCATCATTCTTTTTGCCAAGTCGGGCAATAAGGTTCATAACGACTTGCGGCAGTTCCAAGGCCAAGGCGTAAACGACATTGTTACCGACAGCAGGTCCGACGTGGCCGCATATCTCAACACAATCAACACACTTGTCAGAAATACGGGCAAGACTTTGACCATCGGCTACAAAATCAATAAAGGCTCGTACCGGGAAGAGTGGGTTCGCAATGCCCAGACTTCCGATCTTGAGCGCCGCGCCTACATTACAGTTATCAAAGAGATAACCTACGGAACTGAATACAGCAACCAGCAAATCACTATTCAAGATGACATCACCCTTGTCAATGGCCTGATTGCGCAGATAGAGTCCAAAGAGTATACCCCACCGATTAAGTCCTTCGCGCAAAAGGCCTTCGAGGTGCCTGACGGCGATTTTGGTCTCTACGGATGGGGTACTACTGATTTAGCCTTTGGACTCACTTTGACAGGGACTTTTGAAGGCCTCATCCTCGGCTTTGGAGCGGAGCTTGGCCCCTGGAAAAGGGGTGGCAGAGAGATTTTTGAGGAGGCCTTGTTGCTCCAAGCGGCTTACTCTTTCCGCTATTTCGGCTTCGGAACCCTTTTGGGTATCGGAATTCAAAAAGAAGATGCATCAACAGACTATGTACATGGTGAACTGGTCACCAGAGATGAAAAAATTCTTTTTGCAAGCTACCTCTCGCCCTATATCGATATTCGCATCCCCTTGAGTAAATCCTACTATGGAGAAGATGATAACATTCTCCACTTTGTTGTCGGATACAATATTTACCTTTCCAACGGTTCAGATCTCAACGGCCTACGTTTTGGCCTGGGTTATAGTATCCAATAATTATCATAAAAAATGTGCAAAATGAAAAAGTATCTTTTCTCCATTCTTGCGCTGGTCGGGCTTTTAGCCTCCTGTGGGGATGCCAACTGCGACTGCACCCCCGGCCACGACGACTATCAAGGCCACTGCCCCTGCTATGGCGACAACTGCCAGTGTCCCGTCCGTCTGCAACGTAGTTTTAATGGCGGCGAAATTGTTTTCGACATCTGGAACCGCGACCCGCTCACCACCGCCGACACGCTCTTTATCAAAGCCACCTCCACCTTGTGGAAGCCAAACTATGTCCTCTACGGCACCTACAATGTCCCCTTCGACTCTCTTGCCCCCGACACCTATATGGTCAAGCTGGTCATGCCTGCCGGCGACTTCCTCTTGGTGGCCGGCATGGAAGATAGACACTCAGGCGCCAGGAGCACCGTTAGGCTGGCCAAAAATGTTCATGTAATAAATTGAATACTGTTATGAAACGTTTGTATCTTATCCCGATGTTGGCTGCGCTGCTCTCTATGGTTGCATGCAGCCGTGATTCAGCCACCACAAGAAAATATAGGCTATCCTTATTTCCTCACAAAGGAGCATCGCTCAACCACTCTCTGTCATTTGGAGAAGATGACATCTATTTCCAATCTTCCACCCTCGAATTCAGCGACACGTGCTCTAGCGAGTGCACTGTTCAGGTGCTACTCAACGGCATGCTGCTGACCAAGAAAACGGGGACATCTTGGAGTTATACTATTGCCCCAGAACTGTTTTCTAGAGATATAGATTCCCTGTCGTTTCTGATTGCACGACGCGGAACATCCGCCCGCTATGGGTTCCCCTATGAGCGATATGATACTATGATGCTCAAATGGGATAACCGTATACACGGTAGTGGTTCGCTATGGAGTACAGATATAGCATCGCTAGGTTGTATTTTTCTGGTCAATTGTCTCTCGGACACAGTTGAGGGTGGTGGCAAAGGCATTAGAATGATGACCGATCCAGTGGTTTTGACAAATGATGTGTACCCAGCCCTAGGCGACCTGCTCTTCTCTCCGCAGGACGGCGACCAGATGCAGCTCGTCGTAACTTGGCCCGACACGGTCACATTCGACGCCGTCGACGTGCTCTACGACGATCACCTGCTCGACCACGTTACTCACAGCGGCTGGAACCGACGCTACTACCTGGATGACCTATATCGTGATGGCGTTCTCCGGTTGCGTGTGAAGCGCAATGGTGAGCCCCGTTACTATACGCTTCCGCGATTAGCATACCACACCAAGCAGGTATCTCATGCCGGTTCGATGAAAATAAACTAAATAGTTCTCCCATGCACCTCAGATTGAAATTGCTCTCGCTACTGCTGTTGTGCGCAGTTGCGTCTCAAGTCCGTGCTAAGCACGTCAACCCCCAAACAGCCCTCGTTGTCGCCAAGACCTTCATGACCGATAGATACGGCATCTCCGGCTGGGAGATGCGCAAAACACAGCCTTACGCCCACCTCTATCTTGTCGGAGGTTCCGATGGGCGGGGATTTGTTGTGGTGGCGGCCGACGACAGAATTGCGCCGATAATCGCCTACTCCAGCCGGGGCTGTATCGGCGACGAGATACCCGCCTCGGTCGATAGCTGGCTCTCGGACTACGAGCGGCAGATCGAATTCCTGTTTTCCAAAGATGCCGTCGCCACCCCTGCCATCGCTTCCGAATGGGAGGCACTGGCCAACAATGAAATGCTGTACGATGTGTCCGATGTCGTAGCCCCCCTGCTGACCACCACATGGAGCCAGTCGCCCTACTACAACGAGTCCTGTCCCGGTGGTGCGGTTACCGGTTGTGCCGCAACGGCAATGGCGCAGGTCATGAGGTTCTGGAACCACCCATTTGTAGGCGTAGGCCAGCATTCCTATACTCATGCCACCTATGGTACCCTCTCCGCCAACTTCAGGAGCACTTACTATGATTGGAACAATATGCCCGGCTCCCTCTCTGCCTCCAGCAACACCGCACAAAAGAATGCCGTCTCGACACTTATGTACCACTGTGGTGTGTCCATAAATATGAACTACGGCACCGACGCCAGTGGCGGGTCCGTGATAGCCAATGGAAGCTCCGACCATTGTGTCGAGAATGCACTGAAAGACTATTTCGACTACAAAGAGTCTGTCCGGGGATTGAAACGCGACCGCTATGCTGACTCTGCATGGTACAGCATGATCAAGGTCGAGCTGCAAAGCGGACGCCCCTTGCTCTATGTGGGAAGGCCAAATATTGCCGGAGAGGGTGGCCACGCTTTTGTCCTCGATGGCGTGGACAACACAAATAGATTCCACATCAACTGGGGGTGGGGCGGCCTCCATGACGGCTACTGGCTTCTCGACCTTTTGCACCCGTACCCCAACGTGCCTACTTATGATTTCAGCTACGACCAGTATTCCCTTTTCGGCATCGAACCCAATCCTACTGTGCTGAAAACCACGCCCACCCATCTCGCCATGCCCGTCGGCGCCGGCACCGATACCCTTTGGGTGCGCTCCAACCCGCAAACCGCAAGCCAGTGGACGGCACATGCCGACCAACCCTGGGCCCATCTTTCGCGCTCCACAGGTCCAGGCAGCGGTCAACAGACAATGCTTCTTGTCTCCGCCGACGCCAACACCTCCGGTGGCCAGCGCACCGCAAATATCACTATCGCGCAAGGCACTGAATCCTTCACCGTGCGACTCCTCCAGTCCGACGGCTCCCACAGCACCTCCGACTGGTTTGGCAGCGAAGTGACCAACGCCAATTTTTTCATCCGCCCCAATCAGGAATACTTCATCCGTCCCGAGGCATTCGGAACATTCCAACAGGGCTCGCAGCTGACAAAAGTCAAGTTCAACATCTTCGACGACGCTCGCAACAGTGGCGACATGATGACCATACGGATCTATGAGGACAACTCCCTTCCGAGCGGCCGATACGCCCTTCGCGACCAGCATCTTGGCCAAGTCGTCTACACTCAGACCCACCCCATACCGCGCCCTGGCATCCACGAGGTTGTCCTGAACACCCCCTACATCGTGACCGACAAGAACTTCTGGGTCTCCATCCAACCCTCCGACTCTGTGGTGCTGCGCATGGGCAAAGACTATATTCCCGACACCATCCCAGAAAGCCAGTGCAACCACCCCGCGCGGCTCTCGGGAGCCTACCTGAGCGCCGGCGACCATTGGCTGACCAAGATGCATGGCTTCGACCGCCTCGCCTCCGACACCACTCGTGGTCGACAGTACAACTGGATGAATGCAATCTCCGTCTACGTCAACACTGACACCCGCTACTCGCTGCAGGTCCAAACGTCAAGCCTCTCCATGGGCAGTGTCAACGACATTGGCGGCGAATATCCCAACATGAGCCCCCTCAGCCTCACCGCCACGGCATTCCCGGGATACCGATTCATGCAGTGGAGCGATGGCGTAACCGACAATCCAAGAACCGTCCTCCTATGGAAAGATTCCACCATTGTGGCCATGTTCGAACCAGACCGCTACGCTCTCCAGCTCACTCCCTCCCCGAGTGCACACGGCTCGGCCGTCGGGGCCGGACTGCATCCCGCGGGTTCCGTCGTGCAATTTGGCGCAATCCCCCATAGCGGATATGTGTTCTCCCATTGGTCCGACGGCAACAACAACAACCCCCGACAAATTGTAATCAATTCCGACACCGCATTCACGGCCTTTTTTTCCCCACTCCTGCCCGACACACTCATCCTCCACGACACCACCTACATCACCCGGACCGACACGCTGACCGTGGTGCGGACCGACACACTCGCTATCTTCAACACCGATACCGTTATCATTACACAGCACGACACACTCACCATCCTGCTGACCGACACCCTCTACCTGACCGACACCCTCTACCTGCACGACACCATCTACATCACCAACACCGTCCACGACACGGTCTACATCACCGACACGGTCTATGTGGGCGTGGACGACGTGGAGACCGTCGACGTGAAGCTCTACCAGCAGGGTGGCGACGTGGTGGTAGAAGGCGCCGAAGGGCACCCGGTGGCCGTCTACGACGCCGTGGGCCGCCTGCTGACCACGCGTCGCGACACCTACGGCCCCGTGCGCTTCGCCGCCCCCGCCGCCGGCACCTACCTGGTCCGCGTCGGCAGTGCCGCCGCACGCCGCATCGTCGTCGTGCGCTGACGCCGCACGCCGACCCTAAAACGTGAACCCCTGGCGGACACCCCGTCAGGGGTTTTCATTCAATAGCCCGGCGCGCCGCCACCGCCATCGTCCCGACAATACCCCGTCAGGGGTTCACGTTTAATAGCCTGCCCCAACGTATCAGCCTCATTGAATGCCCCATCGGGGCTTTCGACCACATCGGCCACATCGGCCGCATCGCCATCCTCCAAAACATCCACCGCCACATACTGCGACCCACTCGCCCTCCCCTCGCTGTCCACCACGAAGCCCCACATCCTGACGTTCAACTCATTCCATCCCTCCGGCAACTGCATCTCGAGGCGTCCCCACCGCCGCTCGGCAGGGTGGGAGAGGTGCCCCTCGAGCGTATCCGTATTGTACACATACACATATACTTTGTCCGATGCCCTCGCCCGCGACATCCCATTATTCCCCTCATACTCAACCCTTAACACCCGACACTCATCCACCGCCGCACCCGTAAACCTCACCGCCGCCGCAGGGCCTTCTGCAATCCTAATCCGCTCATAATCAACCCCTGTACGGACGCGGCGTGCCGCGTCCGCAGTCGACCCACAAGACGCCATGTCCACCGCCGCCCGCGGCATATCCGCAGCTGCCGAACTGCGGACGCGGCTCGCCGCGTCCCTACCGAAACAATCTTTGTTCATCCTCACAAACACATTCCCCTCCGTCATCACGTCCCTCGCCGCCTTCTCCCGCAGCCCCAGCAGCAGCGCCTGCCGCGCCGTCGCCGCAAACCGCACCATCCCAACAAACCACTCCCGCTCAGCCTGTTGCATTTCCGTGTTTGGATAATTGATCTCCCTGCGGTAAGCCCTCACAACGTGCTTACCCCTCCAAAGGTACCCCACCACGGTACCCACCTTCCCCCGGAACGGCCCGAGGATGCCCTGCTCTAACTTTGCCATACTGCTGCGTGTTTTTTTGTTTTAACGGCTAATTACGCTAATTATACGAATTCATTTACCCTTTCGCATAATTCGAGTCCTTCGCCGTTCCAATACCCCTACAACGCCAAAAATCCCGTCTTATTGCCCACCACCACCTACCATTGAAGAACAAGGGAAGAAGAGCATGCTGTCAAAGTACTGAAAACCAGCGGGTCCAAATCCTTCGATTTTGGACCCGCACGGGTGTTTTTTTCAAAAAAAATGTTCTTTTTTTGCGTGGGCTTTACTCGCTCAGGCGGCGGTATTTTTCCACCCCGGATTCGGCGAAGTCGCCTTCGGCGCTCTTGAGGGCTTTCTGCATCTCTTCCATGCTCAGGCCGGACTCGTACTTGGCCACGTACTGGACGAAGGTCTCCATGAACTTGCGGACGTTGCCCTGGAGGGCTTCCTGGTTGCTGGTGAGGTCTTTGGGGATGACGCAGACGGTGAGCTCGGTGGCGCGGTTTTTCTTCTTGCCGGTCTCTTCGAGCTTGAAGTAGAAGTCGACGGGTTCGGCGGCGAGGGCGGCGACCAGTTGCTGCTGGCCGTCTATTGCCCCGACCGCCGTGCGTGCTATTGTGCCGACGCTGTGAGCCGCGAGGAGGGCCGTCTGGTGGCGCAGCTGCCGGTCGAGTGGCTTGCCCACACGCTCCACCTCTACGCTTTCTTCTGTGGCCGCAATATGCTTGCCTCGAAGAGTGTCTACTACGCGTTGCATGGCTGCGAGGCTGACCCGATAAAACGGAAGTCTGACCCGATAAAACGGAAGCCTGACCCGATAAAGGGCGGTTTTGACCCGATAAATGCTCCCGCTGACCCGATAAAAGGTGATTTTGACCCGATAAAAGGCGATGCTGACCCGATAACCGCCCGCCTTTTCGCCGCCCTGCGTGCCGACGGCACCCTCACCTATGCCGCCTATGCCGCGGAACTAGGCATCAGCGAGGCCACCGTCAAGCGCCGCCTCGCTGCCCTGAAGGCGCAGAACCTGATTGCCCGCAGCGGTTCCAATAAATCCGGCCGCTGGGAGGTGCTCCAATAGTCAAGGTTGGAGGGTGAAAGAAGAAGCCGTGAGTTGAGGCTCACGGCTTCTTGCGTTGTGGAATTCAGCGTTCAATCCATCACGGGGCGGACGGCGATGCCGGCGTAGCGGTCCTCGTCGTCCATGGACTCGACCTCTTCGCCGTCGAAGCTGATGGAGCGGGCGTCGTCGTTGTCGCCGTTGGTGGCGGACCAGTAGTTGCCGTCGACGCCGAAGTCGCGGACCACGGTGCCTTTGCGCTCGCCGGCGGCGGGCAGGAAGATGGCGCCGGCGGCCTCCATTTGGGCCCACTGGTCGAGGGTGTAGGCGTTGGCGCGGCTGTAGTCGTAGGACTCGCGGCCATAGAAGCCGGGCTGGAAGTCGAGGCCGGCGGGGAGGGTGAAGTGGTCGGGCAGGATGACCATGCCGTTGACGGTGCCGACGGTGGCGGCGCCGAGCTTGGCATAGGCGTTGGCGCGGCCGCGGAGCAGGTACTGCCACTCGGCGGCGGTCAGGGTGCGCCAGAGGTGGGGCTGGTTGCCGCCGTTGGAGATGGCGTTGTGCCAAGCCCAGTCGGCCTCGGCATAGGGGCCGGCGAGGGAGTTGGTGAAGGCGCCGCCGGGGTAGTAGTGGGCGAAGAGGGTGCTGACGCTCCAGGGCTCGTAGGCCGTGGCGCCGCTGTTCCAGCCGCTGGTGCCCCAGCCGAAGAGGTCGACCCACTCGCTGTTGGTGGCGGAGATGGCGGCGTTGGCGTTGCCGAGGGCATCATACTGGTTTTCAGCGAAGCGCCAGGTGGCGGTGGAGGCCTGGAACTGGAGGTTGCCGCGCGAGAAGCGCACCTGCTTGGAGGCGCTGACGGAGAAGAGGGCGTTGCTGGCGCCATCCTCGCGGAAGCCGCCGACCGAGGGCTCGCCGGGGTTGGGGTTGGGCTCCGGGTCCACGCTGGGCATGTCGGGGTTGGGGTCGTCGGCCTGGTTGCTGAAGAGGGCGACATAGGTGGCGTCGCCGCCGACGGTGATGGTGCGGGTGGCAGAGCGGTGGCCGTCGCTCCAGCGGATGAAGTAGTAGCCGGTGTTGGCCCAGGCCGAGAGCTCGACCTGCGAGCCGATGACGTAGCGGCCGCCGCCGGTGACGTAGCCCATCTGGTCGTCATTGGCCATGCCGACGATGGTGCAGTTGACTTTGAGGTCGCGGAGGTCGTCGACCCCGCAGCTGGTCAGCCCGAAAAAAGAAAGGGCCGACAACAGCAGCATAATGTTGCGGATTGCTTTCATGAGTTTGATTTTTTAATAAGGGTCTCTTTCAAAATAAAATGTTTCCATTGTCATTTGAATATCTTGTTTTCCTCTCAGAAAAAAGTACTTATCCAAATGCGTACTTCCCGAACGGTAGTATTTATAGAAATCAATGTTCTTATT
>Ga0256406_1001123_pt1 | contig 44382 bp, 17 predicted proteins | sample RumenRJG_03DNA_FD_185986 | JGI IMG/M metagenome (GOLD analysis project Ga0256406, IMG submission 185986) | Bovine rumen microbial communities from Lethbridge, Alberta, Canada - RJG_03 | ecosystem: Host-associated > Mammals > Digestive system > Stomach > Rumen | place: Canada: Alberta | collected... | reverse complement strand
ATTTCTTGGAAGTGAGTGTTATCTGTGCTTCCGTTAGGATAGTTGGTATACTCTCCTTTTGGATATGTATTGTAGAAGAAACGTTGATTGTAAGTGGATGAAAATTGTTTGAACATATTGTATGACTTCATGTTCAAATCAACGAATGCGCACTTTCTGTTCTTTGCTACACTTTCCATCGCTCCACGATAGTCGGCCCCATTCTCAGCAAATACGTTACGCATTCCGGAATTGTTCCAAGCGTTCATCACCATTGGGGATACAAGCACAGGAATGGCTCCCTTGCCTCTTGCCTCCACCACAAACGAGTCGATGTAGAGTTTGTATTTGTCGACGGGAGTGTAGCGCTCAGGCTTGGTGTCACGGTCGTTGTGTCCGAACTGTATAAAAACGAAATCGCCTGGTTTCAATGCGTTCAACACTGTCTTCCATCTTCCTTGCTCACGGAAACTTCTCGAACTGCGTCCTCCAATTGCATGGTTGACAATCTGAATGTCGGAGTTGAAGTAGTATTTCAACACCTGTCCCCATCCTGTCATAGGAAACTGGCTGTCTTTGTAGTCGCAGACAGTAGAGTCGCCGATAAGGTATATCTTACGGATTGTTCCATCCTTGCCGATAGTCACGCATATATCCAATCTGGCAGTTTTTCCGTCCGCAAGCACCATCTCCACAGAGTAAGTTCCATTGTTTGTGACAGAAAGGGTTGACTTCGTCTCTCCTGATATCACCTGGTTGTTGAAATACCATTTGTACGACTTGGCATCTGAGGCAACCAACGCTTTTTTGTTGTTGTCAATAGTCAGTGTAGGCTCAGTGACCTGTGTCTGTGGCTCATCCTCTGGCTCTTTTACGTTTGATTCATAGACAGCCTTGTATGTCACGTCGGCATTGCCCATCTTGACTACGTAAAGAGACTTAGTAGATATGCTCTTCTTATTGCCATCCTCCCAGCGTAGGAATTTAGCGTTCTTTGCTGGAATAGTCTTCAAAGTCACATTTATTCCTGCTGGAAACTCAGCTGTGCGTGAGATTGCCTGAGATTTGGAAGCATCGTTGATCTTGATTGTGACCTTGTGGCGAGGTAGGGTGCAGGCAGCAAGTTTTTTCAAATCTGCGTTAGTGCTTTTCTCGATTGTCTCCACCACAAATCTTGCATTTTCAGTTGCTCCGAGCTCCTGATAGTGCACCTGGTCTGTATTTCCGTTTTTATAGTTAGGATACTCACCTGCAACAAGGTGCATTGTGCAGAATCTCTCAGAATAGAGCTGTCCTTGAGCGACGAAGAGGTCGTAGCAGAACTTGTCAAGATCCACCAAAGGCACACCTGTGCTCTTTGCAACGTCTCTCATTAATTGAGGGTGCTCATGATAAGAGTCGTATGGCTTGCCGTTTGTCCAAGCCGCGCGACGTACGGTAGACACCAAAACAGGAATTGCTCCTTTAGCTTTTGTGTCGTTCACAAATTTCTTGATGTTCTCCTCGAACACACCCTTTGGTGAGTAACGTTTAGGATCTGTGTTACGGTCGTTGATTCCAAATTGGATAAATACGTAATCTCCTTTCTTTAGCTGGTTTCTGACTGCGGGCCAGTGATCTCTGTAGAAACTTAGAGAACTGGTTCCTCCTACTGCTTTGTTATAACAAACGGCTTTAGATTTGTCGAAGAAGAATGGCAACATCTGTCCCCATCCCTTGCGAGGAGCATATCCGTCGTTATAATCCTGAACGGTTGAATCTCCGATTGTGAACACTCTTAGCTGTGCATTAATGAATGCGGGGGCACTCAGTATAAGCATAAGAATGGTCATCAAACGTTTGATATATATTGCTATTTTGTTCATGATGGTACTCATTAAGTTAGACATAAAGAGAGCTAAAGGAGGGGGAAATCCCTCCTTTATTTTGAAAAGCACCATTCCTCAAGTGGCTATGGGTATAAAATTTTAGGAATGGTGCTTGTTATAAAAAGATTTTTTATGGTATTACTGCTTTACAATGAATTTTGCCACGTGGTGTATACCATTGCCCTCGACACTTATCATATACACTCCTGATGCCATGCCAGACAAACTTGTCTGATAGTTGTTGCGGCCAGGTATTGTCTCGATTGTCTCTTGGCTGATGATCTTTCCAGTGATACCGATTATAGATATGTTTGCCTTATCATATCCATCGTTGTCGAATGAGATATTCAAAATGCCAGACGAGACGTAGATGCTCATTCCTGTAGCTGTCGACTTGAAGGAGTCTGTGTTAGATAATCCAGAGTTCATTCCCATCAAGTAGTAGCATGCGTTGCGAACGATTGATAGAGCGTCGTTTGTAAGATTTGCGTAAGAACTGCTGTTCAAACCGATCTGGATGAATTTCTCAGAGATTTTTGTTCCTGCGACTGATGCTCCGACAGGGATCTCCAAGATACATACCTGCTCTTCTCCCTTGACTGATGCGATCGACTTAATGTTGCCGGCTGCATCTGTGAATGATTCAGGGTTCATGTATGTCAACGCTTTTGTGTTGACTTCAGACACCATCTGTATTTCATTGCCCTTAGAGAAGTCGATGTCTTTGAACATTGGGTGAGACTGAGCTGCCGACTCCACAACCAAATTTGTAGCTGTAGCGTTGTCGCCGTAACCGTTTTCTGCCCAGCTCCATGCTCCGTCTGCAGTCTTGTATGAGTGAACCTTCATGTTAAGCACTGGTTTTGCTATACCTTCAATGTTCGCAATGATAGGTGCTGTGGAAGCTGTCACTTCACTGATAAGAACCATATCAAATGCTGTCAAATCAGCTTTGGCATTGTTTGCGTCGATTATTCTGACGTATAGACTATCTGTTTTGCCAAGCATCTGATAGATCTTATCGTTTTTAAATTCAGTGTTAGTAGTGTCTGTTATGTATGCGATGCGTTTTAGTGAACCGTCAATCTGCTTTACGTTCACTTTGTATGATACTTCGTTTTTGCCTCCTTTTGTCTTGACTGTGAATGTTGCGTTTTCTTTAGTTGTTCCAGAGATCACAACATTGTTTCCGTTAGTCTTTGCAGATAGTCCTTCAGGAAGATCAGTCACCTCTACGCCTGTTGCTGTTCCACCGAATGTGAAAGACAAGTTTACTTGCTCGTTTGGTAGAAGTTCCTGATTCAAAGATCCTTCGAAAGATAGAGTTGCATCTTCTTGTGCTGGAGGATTTACCTCGTGACCTGGAGTGTAGATGTCAGGTTGAGCGATTTTGTCAACGCCGTCGCCAATATAGAAGCCAAGGTGAGGTGGCTGGTTGTACGAGCTGTTCTGCCATGCTATGCCACAACGATAAACAGGATCGTGCATTAGTGTGAACAATCTGTATTTCGACTCGATTGTTGTAGTGTAGATGTAAATCTTGTCGCCATCATGGAATATCACTTCCTCACGCCAGTCTCCAAACAAGTCTGCTGAAAGACAAGGAGTGTTTTTTGTTCCGTTGCAAGCATTACCCTTGAATGTGATGAGGCGGTTGACACCATTTCCATTCCACTTGTCACATTTAGTTCCGTCTAGCAACTCGTCCTGCAAATCACCATCCCAGTAGATACGGAAGTTGACGCTTGGCTTTGTGCTTGAGATTTGGTTTCCCTTGCAATCAAACACGCCAGGAGCAGAACTCCACATTTCAAAACCTTTGTGTTTAGCATCAATATCAGCTGCCATACCACGACCGTTATCGGTTCCTGTTTTCTTTCCGTGGATTACCTTGTTGGTCTTTAGGTCTCTCATTTCATATCCGTAGGCAGATCCCTTATCCTCGTGAACAAACCATCCCTCAAGTCCTGGACGGTCTGGATCCATATCAGATACGTGCATAGCGTCGCCATGTCCGAATCCTGTTCTTGAATAAGTCTTTCCATCATCATCGATAATGGCTGAACCAAGGATAATCTCGTCTTTTCCGTCACCGTCAACATCAGCAACAGAGACGTTGTGGTTTCCGTCACCGTATGCTCCCTGACCCTTCTTGTCTGAGTTGTGGTACCAGCGCTGCACAAGTTTTTTGTTTTTGAAATCGTAAGCTGCAAGAGTTGTACGTGTATAGTATCCACGACACATCACCACACTTGGATGAACGCCATCCAAATAAGCTGTACATGCGTTGAAACGGTCAACACGGTTGCCATAGCTGTCGCCCCATGCCGATACATTGCCTCTGCCTGGAGTGTACTCCACGGTGTGGATCTCAGCACCAGTAGCACCTTCGAAGATTGTCAGATACTCAGGACCTGTCAACACATATCCATTACCATTGCGGTAGTCAGCTTTAGGGTTGTCGTTGCCCATAATCACGTTTTTGCCTTTACCGTCTTTTGTGCCTGGAGCTGTCTTGCAGACCATCTCACATTTTCCGTCACCGTCGTAGTCGTACACTTGGAATTGAGTGTAGTGAGCACCAGAACGGATGTTTATTCCAAGGTCGATTCTCCAAAGGAATGTTCCGTCAAGTCTGTAGCAGTCAATCAAAGTGTTGTCTGTCTTTCCACTCTGTGAGTTGTCTTTCGCATTGTTGGGATACCACTTTACAAAAAGCTCATACTGTCCGTCTCCGTCAACGTCTCCAACGCTCATGTCGTTGGCAGCGTAGTTTGTGCCTGGACGCTTTAGAGTAAGTGTCTTGTATTGCTGGCCCCATGGAGTGATTGCCTTAGAAGCATCAATCTCTTTTCCTCCAACAACAGCTTTAATTACATACTTTGAGTTTGCAGCACCTTTTGTGTCTACATAATTGGTTTTAGAAGTGATGGGGGCATCGTTCACCTTTGCACCATCACGATAAATGTTAAACCCTGTGGATTTGTCGTCAGTTCCTAGAAATCTCCAGCTGACGAAAACACCATTGTTTACCTTAACGGCAACAACTCCACGATCAAGATACTCCATCTGCTTAGTCGCAGACCACGCTTCTGTCTGTCCGGCTAGGATCAGTACAAGAAGTAGTAAGTTTGTAAATAAATGTTTCATGATAATCGATGTTAAAGTTGTTAGATTGTCTATGTCTAGTTGTTATTTGTCATTATTTAATGTCATGTGTAGAATCCTTTTGTTTGTTATTAGTTGTGTTTTGTTTCTGTTGCGAAGATAGAACATAGATGCGTGTGGCGTTTTTAAAAACACTCCAAAGAATAGGAGAATCGCTCCACTGAATGTCGTCGTTGCCAAAAAATCCGATGAAAAGGGATTTTTTTGATGAATTTATTTTGTCAAAAAAGATGAATTTTAGACTTTTATATCGTGATTTTTGCTCATTGAAGGTCATCGATTTTTCGTTTTTAGCGTAGATTTTATTGATTAATAGTTGTCTATTAAGTGTCTGTGAGGCTTTATTTCGATGGACTTGTGCCAAAATAGTCTTTATATTTTCTGCTGAAGTAGGAAGGGTCGTTGAATCCCACTTCATATGCGATCTCGCTTACCGACATTTTTCCTTCAGAAAGTAGCGATTTAGCTTTATGTAGACGGAATTCAGATAGAATTTCGATTGGCGACTTGTCGATGAGCGACTTGAGTCTGCGAGTCAGAGTAGATTTGCTGAAACCTAAATCTTTTGCTATGTCGTTGAAAGAATAATCCGAATTTCCGTAGTTTTTCTTGATGCAGTCGAGAAGTTGTTGGATTAATGGGTTGATCTCTTCGTCGGCTACATTATTATTCTCATTGTTGAGTGTACCTGCTAGAATCTTGATCTGGCGGAGTTGTTGCATACGGAGGAAGTTGAATGTCTTCAACAACAGCTCTCCTTCATTAAATGGCTTGACTATATAGTCTATCGCTCCAGCGGACAGTCCGGCAATCCTAGTCGACAATTCTTGTTTTGCAGACAGGAACAGGACAGGGATATTTGATGTGGTTGGGTTAAGGGAAAGGTTTTTGCACATTTCGAGTCCGTTCATTATTGGCATGTCGATGTCGCTGATAATCAAATCCGGGATTATCTTTTCCGCAAGTTCCATTCCTTCTGCTCCGTTTCCTGCCGTCTGCACTGCAACAAAACCGTTCAACATGGCTTTTATATTGTCTAGGAGAAGAGGGTCGTCGTCCACCACAAGCACCGTCTTGTCTTCAAAGAATGATTTGTCTATGCTTTTTAGAACGTCTTCTTGTGTTGTTGTCTCTTCTTCTTTTATCTGTTCTGTCGGCATCTCAAGTTCCGTACCAGTATTCATTGAGACTGTTATCTGAGTGCCAATTCCAGACTCACTGGCAAAATCGATTGTCGCTCCCATCTTGCTGACAAAATCGGAAACAATTTTCAATCCCATTCCGTAACCTTTTTCATTTTCTGTGCCTTGACGGGATACAATATTTTCTCTGTTTCTGATTTTTTCCAAAAACTCTGGAGTCATTCCGATTCCTTCATCCGCAACTGTGAATGCGATTTTGTCTGGAGTCTCTATTGCCCCGACTTTTATCTTCTTTCCTCTGCCTGTGTATTTGATGGCGTTAGAGATAAGGTTTCTGACAACTACTGCAAGCATTTTCTCGTCGGCCATGACGTGATGCTCGAGATTGTCTACCGAAGATTCCAGAATGATTTCTTTCTCATTGCAGAGTGGTTGCAGGAAGGCAACTATGTCAGCCACAAGTTTGGCAAGGTCCACATTCTTGATCTCACATTTCATCTTACGTTCCGAATTGGATGCCCACTGGAGAAGTTTCTCCATTTCAGTCTGGATTTTTTCGGCTTCCAGTGTCGCTTCGGATATAAGATGACGTGAGTCTACTTTGCTTGGATCGCTCGACATTACCCTGCGTAGGGTTGTGACGATGGCAAACATTGGGTTCTTCAGGTCGTGAGCCACGACAGAAACCAGTTGGTCTTTGAGTTTGATTGTGTTGAGCAGAGACTCGTTCTTTTCTTCGATGGCGTTCTTTTGAAGAACTAAAGTCTCGTTGGCATTTCTAAGGTCGACGGTCTTCTCGTCGACGGCTTTCTGCAGCTCTTCTTTTCTTCGCTTCAACGCTGCCACGCGTCTGTTGGAAATGAAAAAGCCGAGTGCTATGAACAGCATGACGCTGAACAGATAGAATTGTGTGGATTTCCACCATGGTGGCAGAACCGACAATGGCATAGAGATGGCCCTGAACATTTTGCCGTTTGGTGAGAACACTCCGACTTCAAGATTGAAATCACCGTCTGGCAGCACGTCTATTGTGATTTCTCTCGACGGTGACACCTTATTCCAAATAGTGTCTGCCGGCATCACACGGTATTTTAGATTGTATGTGTTTGGCTCGGCATAGTTCACCATGTCAAGCTTCATAAGCAAGTGCGTTTGTCCGTAGTCTAACACAATCGCTGCTGAATCTTTTGGAAATGACGCCTTTTCTCCGTTGATGTATAGTTCAGAGAATGATAGGTGTTCGGTAGCGTCTTTAGAGATGAATAGAGGATTGACGCATACAAAACCATGTTTGCATCCAAATATGAGAGTGCCGTTTGCAGACACACATGAAGCTTTCCTTACGAAAAAGTCGCCAGACAAACCTTCGGAGGAGAAGACGGTTTCGTATTTTTTGTTTGTATAGTCGATTGATAGTATTCCGTTGGAACTAGACACCCATAATTTGCCATCATCAGTTTTTAAAATGGCGAAATACTCCCCTGATGGCAAAAAATCAAGGGGCTCGTATGATGAGTCGTCTGCGGCAAACCAAAATATGCCTTTGTTTGCCAACACAAAATATCCATTGTTGTTATCTTCGCAACATTGTAGAAAGAGTAAAGGATTTTTAGATTTTGTTTGGGCAATGTCGGGATATATAGGTTTGAATGAGCCGTCTTTGTTGCTCCATATAGTGCGTGACGACAGGATTCGTACCGAGCCGTCCGACAATTGAGTTGCCTGCTCCATCCACAAGTCTTGAGCGTCGTTGAGCAGTTTAGGGTCAAGCGTGATGTTGGAGAGATTGTTGCCTTTCAGCATGTACACTCCATAGCCTCCCGTCGACAGAAGATACGCACCGTCTTTCATTTTCAAAATGTCTTTGACAGTGTTTGACGGAGTAGAAAGTTTGTTAGTCACTATTGGAGTCAATTTGCCATCTTCAAGAGTCAGGCATACGGGATTTCCACCCCAGAATGACAAAATAAATCCGTTTTGGTATTTCTCTATGTCCAGCACATTATTGGAAGGAAGTCCGTCATTTACGGTCCATCGTTTCAATACGTTGTTGCTCGCATCCAGCAGTATCAGGCCGGCACCGTCGGTTCCTAAAAGGAGATTGCCTTTGCCACATGGATAGAAACAGGTGCCTACAGATTTAGGGATTCCCAATTTTATGGAGGAAAAACTTTTAGTTTCAGACATCTTGTCCATACACCAGATGCCATTGTCGTTTGTGGATATCCAAGCTCTGTCTTTGCTGTCGACGTAGATGGAGCTTACTTTGGAAAGAGTAGCGTCGACTTTATTTATAGGATTGATTTTGTCGAACGAAAGCGTGCCATTTGAAAATAATGCCTGCCACACACCGTCGCCAGATGTGCCGAGCAGGATGACGTTGTCGGAAGCTTTGCCGATTGCCGAAACCGAGTGGAATGGAGTGGGGATTTTCTCGACGCTGAGGATGTCGCCTTCATTGTTCAGCTTTCCCATCCATAGAGATCCTACATTTGAGCAGAGCAGGATATGTTGTGGATCGACTGGAAGTATATTGTTGATCAGCTCACCGATTTTAGAGCGGTAGTCGAACAACATATTGCCTTCCTTATCGACAATATATACTCCGCTGTAACAACCTATCCAGTATCTGCCTTTGAAGTCTTTTGACACATCCAGCACTTTTTTGTCTGTGATATTGTCGCATATTGTGCGGAAGGTGTTGTCCTTAGTGTCGTAAGAAAACACACCTTTGCCAGTGGATGAGAGCAGACATTCGCCATCAGGTTGTATTGAGCAGCCTGTCAGATCGGAGTTGTAGGCATCATCACCTGCAAATCCTGAGATGTCGTGAAATGTGTGAGAAATTTTGTCGTAGGAGTAGATTGTGAAATTTGAGCCGCCGAATGTGATGTCTCCATTGGGCAATTTGAATGCGTGGTATGTATCGTTACGTTTCATCTCAGGGAAGCGAGATTCCTCGTAGTTCCTGAAGCTGCATCCGTCGAAACGGCTGATGCCATAGTGGGTGGCAAGCCATATAAATCCATTCTGATCTTCCACAATGTCGTGCACGTTGTTGCTTGCTAGCCCATTCTCCGTTGTGTAATGGAAAAAGTAGCACTGGATTTCCCCATGTGCTCCTACAACGTTGAGCAAGCATATAAAGAGCGCTAGTATGGAATAGCAGAATCTATGCATATGTATTAGGTACTAGATGTTTAGATTTAAATGCAAATTTAGAATAAAAATTTACATTTAGCATTTTACCGCCCATTTTTTACATTTAGCATTTTAAGAAGCTGTTTAAATTTGATTTGACGTGAGTTTGACGAACTATAAAAAGGAAGGCATTTTTCACTCTCTGATTGATTGAATTCCCATAAAAAAGGAGTGAACTTTCTTTGTGAACTCTTAACTCTTAACTCTTAATTTTTAACTCTTAACTCTTAAAATGGGTATCCGATAGCGAAGTGTAATGTGACATCTCTTTTGAATTGAGGGGATGTGATATTCCATTCTCTTGTCGACGGGTCGTATCCCTTCATTCCGACGTCTAGTCGGACAAGAATGAACGACAAATCCAATCTGACTCCGGCTCCGACACTGGCGGCCAAGTCTTTTGCCAATTCATCCAACACAATCTTGCCATCTGGCTGATTCTCATATTCCTGTATAGTCCAGACGTTTCCCGCGTCGACGAAAATGGCATATTCGAATATTCCTTCAGTATGGAATCTCAGCTCGGCTTGCGCAAGCAGTTTGACATCTCCTGTTTGGTTGAAAAAGTCGGCTGGTCCTTTTCGCACGTATCTGCCTGGACCAAGTTCACGTGTGCTCCATCCACGCACGGAGTTAGGGCCACCTGCGAAATACCGTCTTTCGTATGGAATTTGTTTGGAATTGCCGTATGGACATGCGATTCCCGCTCCAACGTGTAGGGCAAGTTCAGGATGGATGCCTAAGCGGAAAGTGCGGCTATAATCTACGTCAAAGCGAGCGTACTGGCTGAATGGCACTCCAAAAATTTCATAGTATTTGTGTACAGTTCCAAACGAATCGGTAGTCTCTTCTTTCACAGGAGAATTGAAGAGTCGCACAAGTCCCGACGGAAGAGTGCCCGACATGTCTATTGTAAAACTGAAATTTGTGCTTGATTTGGATGTCTTTTTTGCTTTCATCAAAGAAGACGCGGTGGCTGATGAGCTGGAGTATGAGAAAGTGTAGCTGGAGCGGGTGATGAATTGGTTGGTGTAGTTCTGCTTCAGCAAAGCGGTTGTTGAGACGTCAAGATATTTGGTCTGGAAATCCGGCAATATCCAAGGCACAATAGTGTATGTGATATTGTAGAGGTCGAGAGTGTGGCTGTAACGGTTGCGTCGTGTTGACCACATATATTTCCAGTCGAAAGTCAGGTATCGCTTCTTGAATTCAGGACGGTTTTGCCAGACGAAACCAGTAGAGAAGACGGTTTTACCTTTTTTAGCTGCGTAAGAATCGTTGAAAATGGGAGAGAGGACCCTTGGAAAGGCAAGGGAAGTGTTGACGCTGAATTCAAAGAAATTCTTTGTGTCGAATCCCTTTTCTATTGCGCCGCGCACCATTTCATAGGCACCTCCAAGTCGAATACGCCATATCTCACTTCCTTTGAAAATGTTCTTGTCCTGATATGTGACGTAAGTCTCCACACCCAAGTCGCCGGCAGTGTTGGTGTTGTCGATACCCCATTGGATATAGTATGGTTTCGCAGGAGAGACAGAGATGTTAGCTATGAGGGAGCCTGGGGCAGTGTCGGGAGTGTAGGTCACATTGGCTGTCTGCACTGCGGACAAACCTGAAAGCGCGGAGAATGTACGGTCGTGGAGCAACTCACTGTATAATCTGCCATCACGTACAAAAGTATTGTTGTAGATAGTACTTGGACGTAAGAACCGTCGTCCTTTAGGGAAAATGATAGTCAGACGTTTGTATTGAGTTGTGTCTGATACTCCTGTGTATTCTCCTGAGTATCCGCGATAATCACCCATTGTCACCATCACTTTGCTTGTGCGGTAGCGGGTGAGAGGATGCCCCACTCGTGAAGTGTCGACATGGAGATTAAGTTTCAAATCCACTTGATGAGTGCCGAGAGTAGAGTCGACGGAATAGTACAGATTCTCTTTAGTGAAATTATAATATCCCTGGTTTCGTACGAAAGAGACGATATCGCCGACACGAGAATCAATGTTTTCGGCATTGTAAATTGCCCCCTCCTTCACTTTGTCGTTGGAGATGAAATTTTTGGAATGTAAGATGTCGTCGATCAGACCGCCGTCGATTGTCTCGTCCACATTGTGGATTTTATACGGTTCTCCGGCTTTGATGTCGTATACCACACTTGCCTTTTTCCCTTTTTTGTTCACGTCGTAATTGACGTCGGCCGTGAAGTAGCCCATGTTGAAGAGCTGCGATTTTATCTCCTTGGCAGATAGTTGGGTATACTCTTCCGAATAGATGACGGGAGGTTCGCCGAATCTGCGTATCAGCTTGTTGATCCATTTCGACGTGTCTCTTCCCGACAGAGAGTAGAAGCGGAGAGAGGTTTTGTTGAAGAATGTGCCTGGAGTGTTTGGCTGTTGTATCACGTAGTCGTACAAGTCCGTGGCGTCTATTTCCGGGTCGTCGCACTTCACATTAATGTCGTCGAGCAAGTAATCCCCGTCGGCCACATATTTAGTGGTCGAGCAGGACGCGATGCAGAGCAGGGCGATAACAGTTGATATTAGAGAAAAAAGTCTTTTCATAAGCCTTTACACTGCAAATTTAGCGAAAAATGAGTGATATAAAGATTTTTTTGCATTTTTTCGGTCAGAAAGTTTGGAGGTGACGAAAAAAGTCTTACCTTTGCATCGTTTTTAAGAAACGACCAATCAAAAACGCTGGATCGGTAGCTCAGTTGGTAGAGCAACAGACTCTTAATCTGTGGGTCGTGGGTTCGACCCCCACCCGGTTCACAAAAGGGACGAAAGTCTTGGAGAGATGTCAGAGTGGTCGAATGAGCCGGTCTTGAAAACCGGTGTACTCGTAAGGGTACCGGGGGTTCGAATCCCTCTCTCTCCGCAGAAGCTTGCTAAACGCAGGCTTTTTTTGTATATGGATGTTTATATAATGTTTATCTTTTTGATTTATACGACTTTAATTAAGATGAACGAATGCCAGTTGGTATTAATTTTCCTAACTTTATGATTATACGTAAATCAAAATAATGCATATTCCAAATTAAGCGATCGGTGATTTTTTATTTTGCCGTTTAATTATCTCATTTTTTATCTATCAGACAGGAGCGATTATAATGCGTGTTGGCAGAAAAAAATAGAGGGAAAGATTTGGCTCTTCCCCTCTATTCTTTCTCATAGAATGTTGATTATTTCTTCAACATCTTTTTCATCCAAACATCTCCGGCTTCATTTGTCACTTCCAGAATGTAAACTCCTTGTTTCAGTGAAGAAACATTTATGAGCATGTTAGTTCCTCTACATTCACTTTCATACATTGTCTTTCCGTCGACAGATAGAATGCGAAGTAGATTTGCATCATTAGGAAGTTCGACGTAAAGCAGATCTTCCATTGGGTTTGGATATGCATTTGGTGTATCTTCGGATTCCTTAAATTTGATTGTTGTCAAATCATCAATCGTGAATCGTACGGCATCTCCGGTCACACGTGTTTTTCCTGTCTCAGCGAATGCTAAATATTCGTACGTTCCTTCTGACAATGAAATAGTCAAAGCGAAGATTGAATCAGGAGTGTCGCAAATATGCTCTGTCTTCAAGGTGTCGCCTTCCTTATATACGACGAAACCTTTGGCCTTAATCTCAGCGTCTCCTTCAATATGTCCTCTTAGTGTCACGTCATTGCCATTGATTGTCAATGTTGTGTCTGTGAAGACATTTATTTGGTCGATCTTCTGGATCCATGATGCCGACTTGCCGTAGTATCCTTCGTATCCGTCTGCATTTTTGATTTTGCTGGTATTGACAGTCAGTTCATAATATCCAGTGTTTTTTGTAAATGCAGAAAGATCTACTTCATATTTCGTCTCACTCTTTTTCTTGACTGTGACTGTTGAGTCGAGGTCAATGAATGCACCCTGGTGAATCAATGTGATGTCGTTGAAATCGAAAGTCGAATCCTGGATAGCCTCGTTGAATGTCACGGTGATATGAGTGACAGGATTTTCAGCAAGAGCCTCTGGGATGGAATCTATTCTGATCACATCAAGAGTGTTTGTCTTCATACGGAAAGTCAAAAGATAATCTTCTGGCTCGACGTTGGAGAACTTGTCTACAATGTGTAGAATATCCTCGTATACAGGATCTGAACCAGTTTCCATTGTCACGTGAGTTTGCCAAACATTTTGAGTCGGAATCTCAAGTTGGTCACTCAGACGTATAACCTTGTTGATTTCAAACTTGTTGCCGCTTGGGTCTGAGAGACTTGCATAGTTCCAACCTGTTTCAGAAGGGTTGACTGTCAGCACAATAGTTGTGTCTGTTCTTGTAAGTTTTCCTTCAACAGATGCTTCAGTTGCTTTCTTCACCGGAGCGGTAGTTCCGTCAGAGAAGTAGATCGCATCTGGTGTGTGGAATACGTCATTTAGGTCGTTTACCAAGAAGTCTGGGACATTATCCGCATTCTTACCGTATTCCTTCACGACATGAATAAGTTCATGGATGCGGACAGTGTCGATCAGGCTAAGTCGGTTGTTGCCATAACTTGTTTTATGGGTCACGTCAGCCTCATATTCCACAAAATGGCCCATGAGAGAACTTGTAAGCCACCAAACACCGACAGAAGATTTCTTTGGAGCAATATTGCCAAAGTTTATCATTTCAGAACCCAAATTACAATCTTTTCCGTTAAGGCTCGAACCGATGAACTTAAAGTCGATAAGCAGACCTTTCTCGTTGTCGATGATCTTTGGTTGAGCGGTCGATAAAGTCACATTTTTAGCTTCACCGGCACCGATATTGTTGACCATCACACCTAAAGCGGCAGGGATGGTAGGCTCCACACGGTCTTTTGTAAGAGCGTCGTCGCCGAGAATATCACGTTGCATGAAGTAGTCAATTTCAAGATTTGGACATGGGTTCACAGTCATCCAAACAGGTGCGAGGCTGTTTTTAATAGTATCACCTGTTTCAGGATCCACGTAAGAGAATGTTCCGCCAAAAGCGTATTTCTTAGGCTCTGTTGGTGCAGCCTCCTTAGTCGGAATAAATTGGAACACAGCTGTGCCTGTCTCCAATGCGTCAAGGTTGTCTTCACCAGAAATACCAATCAGATTAGACAACGATTTCACATTGATTTGGAACAAATCGTTGGCGTTGTTGCCATTCTCATCCAATATCTCAATTTGCATGTCGACGGAATTAAGAGGAGTCTCCAAATTGTTGGTGATAGTTAACGTACCGTCGAATGCCTCACGTGTCATTGTCATAGTCTGAGATATCAGCAATTTGACTTTAGCACATACACCGCTCTGACTGTTATTTCTTGCTTTTTCAAGCACCTCTTTGGCATCCATCAACATTTGACCTGGATCTTCCTTATAACCTCTATATTCAATATAATTCAATGCTTGTTGAATACTATCCACGTATGCTATTACATGGTTGAAGTTTCCAAGACCTTCTACCTCGTACTCTCCTTTTTCCCACGCTTCAATTGTCTTATTATAGTACTGCGCCATGTTCCACATTTCATCTAGTGAAAGTCCTGAGGTTGGAATATCCTTTACAGTTTCCCATGCAATAGGCTTATTGTCGTCTATATCTTTTCTTATAGCATCCATGAAAGACGCATAGCCGTCTTTGTCAATTGCAGCTGAATCACCAAAATATTCAACTCTGATTCTGCGTTGGTTTATTATAAGTTGATTATACGTATAAAAGTCCAAAATCGATTGGTCGAACATTTCGCTATCCGTTAAGAAGCTTTTGTTAGACACCGTGTAGTGTCTGTCTCCTGATGCTGATCTTAGAGAAAAACCGCCAGTTTGCGCACCTAATAAACCTTTACAGAAAATATAGGCAAAAATACCTGTTTGACATTCTGTAGGTCCAGGTGGAGGCACGATACATCCAGCGATAGTGTTTGCTATCGAATTGAAGGTATGTTCAGATGTTATTAAAGAGTAAGCACAACTTATTGCATCTACCACTGGTTTAATTGGTTTGATATAACTTAACCCTTCAAGAATACAAGATATGACCGGTATCGATGATTTTTTGCATAACTCACAAAGATCTACTGACGAAGCCGCGCCACCTGTAACAGAAATAGATCCTGAACCTTGAATATCAGGGACTTCCAATTTTCCTCCGCATCTCCATGGCAGAACAAAATCCGCGTATCCACGTTGATCTTTATCTCCGCACAGATATGCAAATATTAAGCGAATTGTCAAATTACAGTTGTTACCCGAAGAACGAAGCGAATTCGTTTTTTTACGGAGTACTGCTGGCACTATTTGTGTGGATTTAGCCGGCAATGAATCTATTTCATCAAATAATGCAACCATTTCGTAACCTGTCATCTCAGGCATATTGACTTTGACATCCTTGGCCGCTATCAATCCATGATTTGTGATAATCAATGAGAATTTAAATTCTTCTCCATCTTCGATGTCTTCCAACTCTGGCAATTTTCGGTCAGTCTCCATTGTCACTGAAGGCACAGGGACATTGGTCTCAAACGAAACCTTCAAATCCATCTGATATTCATCCTCAACTTCTGTGCGGACTACCTCCCATGTGTATGTGACTGGCTGATAGTTGATCATTATCACCTTGTTCAACTCACGACCTGCGTTGATTGAAACGTACTCTTTGTATTCTCTATGGTGATCTGCATGCACTGTAAGCAAGTATTCACCTTCTGGAATACTGTCGTACTTGTAGTGGATGGAGTCTGCATTAGTTATGAAGTAGACAATAGTGTCGTTGCTGAATTTCTTTCTTAGGAGCACTTCAGCACCGTCTACGTGAGGATGCTCTTCTGATGCATAATAATATTCATCGATCACTTCCAGTTTGATATATCCTTTCTTTTCGGAAGTAGACACTATTTCGTATGGCAGAACAGCAGGAGCTGCAGAGTCGCAATTAAACGCTATTGTTCCTGTGATTTGTACGCTTGGCTTGAAATCAGCGTCTGGACGAAGGTCAAGATAAAGCATCGCACTGTCTCCAGCAGGAATAGCAGGAAGTTTTCCTTCGTTCTGGATACTCATCCAATCGAAATCTGGCAACGACACTGATATCTCTCCTGTAGTGGCTGTGCCCTCATTGCGAAGAAGTATGCCTATAGTTTTGGATGAACCTATAGTCATCGTCGTCTCTATCTTTTTAGGATCAGTTGTCAACAGTCCTTTTTTAGAGATGCATCTAAAGTAAGTTGTGAACTTCATGGATGCACCTTCCGCACTTGTTAATCTGAATGTGCATTTTTCTGTATTTCTTGACACGCTTTTGCCGTATACCTTATATTTGATATTTGCGGTTGCGCCAGCAAATAGAGAATCAGTTTTTTCGAAAACGACTTGACATTCCTTTGGCACAGAGACAATCTCGACGGTTACGTCTGATAGAGATGTGAAACGGCTGTTGTTTTGAACCTGAATGAATCCAGAGATGGAGTCTCCTTCTATTACAGTCCATTCCTCAACTGCTTTGATTTTTAGTCCGACAATGTCGAATGATCCCATTGGCTCGGATCCTTTGTCTCCGCGTAGGCAGACACCATAGCTATAGTTTCCAGATTCTGAGTATCTAGGGATGAATTCGTAATCGAACTCACCTTTCTCATCAGTAGCTATCTCGTAAGATCGTCTGTAGTCCACATCGTTGGAAGTTATGTACAAATCCAACTCTTTGACGTTGACTGGATTGCCAAACATGTCAGTCACTTTGCCATGCAGTTTGACGGTATCTGAAGTGGTGTACGACTTCTTTTGAGTGGCAATTGTAAAGTTGTAATGATTTGGAATAGCTCCCAACACTGTTAGAGTATCAGAGGCTTTGCCACTGAATGCTACCAGTTTTGCCTCATAATCCGATTGTTCGATAGTAGGATGGAATACGACTCTTACAGTGCCGCCGTTGATTTTGTCCCAGCCTCCAACAGTCTTGTATGAGAACATTGTGCTGTCGTTACCGACCCATTTGAATGCAATTCCGTCGCTCAATTGGTTGCCCTCCACATGCACTTCTATGCTGTCGGCAGCTTTGAAATCAGTGACAAGATGCACCTTCTCTTTGTTGAATAAGATATATGAAGTGTCGTTCACACTGAAGTTGATTGTGTCTGATGTTGCGGAAACACATTCATTGTTGGCGGTTATCGCCCACTTATATGAGGTAAAGTTATCAAGATGATACTTGTAATATGACTGAGTTATGCCATCTGCAATGGTAGTCCAATTGCCGGATGTGTCTGCCAAACTGACTGTATAAGATTTGGCATTATTCACGTTGTACCAATCAAACTCGATATTGACCTTGTCCACAACTTGCGAATCCTTTGGATTAGTGATTACGATGTTTCCAATTTTTCTGGTTGGCAGGACAGCGAATTCATAGTCGAAAGATCCCTGTTCATTTCCATCAATGATTGGCAGGACGGAATAGATAAGGCGAAGTGTATCGTTGGCATTATTCACAAGAGTCATTGACGGAATTGAGTCCATGCCGCTTTCTACAAAACCTTCTACACCTTCGTTTGAGGATAGTGTCCATTTGAACTGATCGGCGACTTTGTCGAAATCTTCCACTTTAGTAGCAGTTCCATTACATATTGTTTGACCGTATGTTTGCATGGAGACGTAGTTGCCATCCCATTCAATAGCACCCATATCCACGGTCTGGTATATACGGTTGTTGGACAGAATGTCGGTTTTCTGAGATACTACACTGTCAACACCACTGTTGACACAAGGCGATGTGGAATGCAAAGAGTAGTCTTGTGCAATCGGATTTATGAATCTCACGTAATTGAGAGTTGTGTCCTTGCCGTTGTTGGTAGATGCCAACAGAATGGTTCCAGGAGTTTCTTCAAGATTCAAGTTTCTGTTATCTCCTGATTCAATGGCACAATGACTGATCTTCACACGGTTTTTGTTATATGTGGATATGTTTTGAGGTGAAATAAGACTACCTAATTCATAATTTTTGTTTCCATATATGATTGTATTGGCAATCTCGAACATTCCATCTGAACCGAGTTGGATCATAGTACTGCCCGACTTGGAGATGTTGTCCACAACAGTACAGTTGATCATCTTACCTCCTCTTTCAACGAACAGTGCACATCCATATCCTCCAAATAGCCAACCGCCATAATCATAATTATGATGGAATATGCAATTTTCAATTCTGCTGTTTTCGGCTTGATCTATGTAGACACCTCCACCATGATTACCTGAATAAAGTACAGTGTTGTTTGTGATTTCACAGTTGATCAGTGCTGAATTTTCTTTCATCCAAACTCCGACTCCTCTATTATCATCTCTTGAACGGGAAATGCCATCTCGGATGACGAATCCATCCCATACAGAGAATGTGCTATCAGTGAAATTAGTTTTCTGACATAACACATGCTGCTTGTTTTGACCTGTCAGAACAGATTTGTTAAGTTTCAGGTTTCGTTCTGATGGAGAGGTTTCTGTACCAGTGAAGCCACCATATACATTGACTCCCTCACCCATGACAAATGCATATACACTTGCTGTGTCTCCTTTGTATGTGCCAGCGGTGACATACACGTCAGCACCTGTTCGCGAAGCCACGTTGATAGCGGTTTGAAGAAGATTGGTCGCATCCTCCCACGAAGATCCTGTGGCTGTCTCTTTTCCATTTTCGCTCACGTAAATGATATTATTGGCACTTGGAGTGATGACTCTTGACCAAGACGATTCAATTGCACCTATATCTATGCTTTTGCCTTGCACTCTCTTGTTGCCATAGGTGTCAATAGCGTCAAGCAAATCTACTTGCATTCCTGCGTCAATACAAGAAGACGTGGATTTCAGTGAGTAATCTGCGTTCAGATCAGATGCGTTGATATAGATGTTGCCCTCTCCATAATATACTCCGTCGATAGCACAGTGACTGGAACTTAAAACAGAGTTTCCGCTGACGATAATATTCTTTGGCGTTTTCGGGTTTCTGGATCCATTAAAATTTTTGTTTCCCACAATTATGGAATTGACAATATTGACCTTACCTCTGTTACGGATATCCACGGCTGCATCTGTATTATACGACTCGTTGTCTGTCACCGTACAGTTGATCATGTTTCCACTGCCAGAAAAACCGACGGCAGTACCACCACCGCTACATACAAATTCATTGTTTGTGTTTAGTGCTGGTCCGTTATGGTGGATAAGACAGTTTTCCAATCTTGAGTGTGGGGCATCATTAATATAAACGCCAAAGCCGAAAATATTTTTATAAGCTAGGTTGTCCTTAATTTCACAGTTCACTAAAGCGGAGTAGTCCATCAACCAGGCTCCTATTCCATTACTCATTTCGTCGGTACGGGTCGATCCGTCTTGTATGACAAATCCGTCCCATACAGTCATTGTGCTGTCTGTAAAATGAGACATCTGGCGTAATACGCGCTGTTTACCTTGTCCGGATAGTATAGTTTTGTTTTTCTTCAAATTTCGCTCAGATGGAGATTTCTCTGTGCCTGCAAAACCACCGTAAACATTGACCCCTTCAATCATAGTAAATGCATTCTGACCTAAGGTATCTCCATAGTAGGTGCCTGCTGCAACGTATACGTCTGCATGGGTGCGTCCGGCTATGTTAATGGCTGATTGCAATAGACTTGTGGCTTTATCCCATGATTCTCCGGTAGCATCAACGTCTCCTTTGGCACTGACATATATGATATTGTTTTTGCTTGGCTTGATCACACAAGTTACAGACGATTCGACAGCACCGATATCAATTCCCTTGCCTTGCACTCTCTTGTTGCCATACAAATCTGTCTCGCTTAAACGTTCTATGTCAAAACCTGCGTCGACACAAGAGGAATAAGAATTTAATGCATAATCAGAAGTTAGCTCGGATGGATAGATGGAGATGTTGCCATGACCATAGGCATCACCTATTGCACAATTGCGAACCACTGCTTTATCAGGATAGGAAATCGACAAATTTCCTACATTGACAGATCCTTCGTAAACATTAATATTTTTGTTGTTGCAAATGATAGAGTTGATCAGATTGAATTTTCTGCTTTCCTCCACTTCTACTGCCTTGGCATTATCTATAGAAACATTATCAACGATTGTACAATTGATGATATTTCCTCCTACCGCGTAAATAGCAGTGCCTCTTCCTGATACATATTTGCCATTTGCTCCAATGCCATTACCGTTATGGTGAATCAAACAGTTTTCCAATCTGCTGTGCTCTGCATCATATATATACACACCTACACCTTTACCAGAATTGTGAAGCAGGGTGTTTTCTTTAATCTCACAGTTGACGAGAGCAGAGTAGTCTTTCAACCAAACTCCTGCTCCAAATTTTTCATCATCATCGCGAGTGGCACCATCTTGTATCACGAATCCGTCCCATATGGCAATAGTGCTATCTGTGAAGATCCCTGTTTGGTACAAAACCCTTTGTTTGCCCTGACCGGTAAGTATGGATTTGTTTTTCTTTAAGTTTCTCTCTGATGGGGATTTTTCCGTTCCTGCGAATCCTCCATACACTTTGACGCCAGATAGCATGGTGAATGCGTTTTTATCTAAGGTGTCGCCTTTATATGTGCCGGCTGCCACGTATACGTCTGCTTTAGTCAACAGTGCGGAGTTGACTGCTGCTTGTAACATGCAAGTGGCGTCTTCCCATGATGAACCAGAACCATTCTTCTTGCCTTTCTCGCTCACGTAAATGATGTTGTTCTTGCTTGGAGTGATAGTGCTTGTCCAAGAAGACTCAATGGCTCCGATATCTATGCGTTTGCCCTGAGTTCTCTTGTTTCCTGTGATGTCCAAATCACTAAAGTGGCTGATTTCAATACCAGCGTCGACGCATGATGAATATTGGGTTAAGGAATAATCTGCGTTCAGGTCTGATTTGCTTATTGGAAAACTGCTAAATCCATTTGTCCCTCCGTCGACTGCACAGTGAACAAAGTGAAGAGGATTGCCATACAGATTGAAATTGCTTAGGGGATATATGCTACCATCTTGTCCTATTCTTCTGTTGGCTACAATAATAGAGTTTGTGAATGTCACATTGTCGTAAATGAGAAGCTCGACAGTGTTTCCATCAACAGTTGTGTTATCTACAATTGTACTGTTGACGACTTGTCCACCAGCATTAAAAAAGATTGCGGATCCTCTTACGTTTCCGAAGTATCTGCCATTTTCATTTTTGCCTGATTCATTATGATGGATAATACAGTTCTCCAGTGTGCTGTGGACCGCGTTCTCCATATAAATGCCAATACCTCTGCTGTAACTGTGAAGTGCGACGTTGTTTTTGATTTCACAATTTACAAGAGCAGAGTAGTCTTTCAAATATGCTCCTATACCATTCTTCTCATTATCAGAAGAAGAGACTCCGTCTTGTATAACAAATCCATCCCATACAGATTTGGTCTTGTTTGTAAAATTGGTCGACTGGAACAACACACGTTGCTTGCCTTGACCGGTAAGGATTGTTTTGTTTTTTTTCAGATTACGTTCTGATGGAGAGGTCTCTGTTCCTGCGAATCCTCCATACACATTGACACCTTCTTCAATAATGAATGCGTTCACGTTTGTCGTGTCACCTTTATAGGTGCCAGCTGTTACGTATACGTCTAATGATTGTTCACTTGCCAGCTTTACTGCTGCATTCAAATCTCCCATGGCATTTTTCCATGAGCCTCCAGTCCCGGATCCATCGGTGACGACGTAAACAATTCCATCTGGATACTGGCTGTTAGGTTCTCCTGCTTGAATAGACGGTATGAAAATCGTCATTGACATCAGGACACTAACATGCATAAAAAATCTTTTTATCATATCTAATATTTAGGATTAAACAACTAATTCAAAATAATGTTCACTTATGCATGATCCAAGAAGTGAATTCTGCATTTATTTGGCACACAACCGCACGATGTATTACAAAATCAGCAATTTTTGGAGATCGGACAATACTAACATTCTCTATGCCGGATGCAAAGATATATATTTTTTTATTTGTTGCCCACAACTTTAACAGTTTGTTTTTATTTTTTTTGTGAAGCTATAAGATTTTGTTATTCTTGATTTTATATCACAATTCCTCTTTCAATCTCATTTTTTCTTTTCTCCTATTTGAGACGGAAGGAATCCATAGTAATCTCTGAATTTTTTTGTGAAATATGAAGGATCGTTGAATCCTACCTCGTAGGCTACTTCTGAAATTGTTTTGTCGGAATTGGAATTCTGCAGGATTTGGAACGAACAGTTCAATCGATATTCCATCAGCCATTCCATCGGGGTCTTCCCTGTCATCGACTTCACTTTTCTTGTCAGTGTGGCTTTACTGACGGCAAGTTTGCCTGCCAATCCGTCGACGGTCATTGTGCTGTCTGTGTAGCATTCCGACACTTTCTCCATGAATGACTGCAGAAATGGATGGATTTCGTCTTTCCCCACATCATCTTTGTTCATTGTCTGCTCTTTCATTCGCGTTGATATCGAAGCCTGCATGATAAGTTTCTGATGCTCCTGACGCACTTTCAGAATATTGGTCAGCTTCAGCAACAATTCCAGCTGGCTGAATGGTTTGGCGACATAATCAATAGCTCCACATAGTAATCCCAGCAGACGGTCGACAGCGTCATTTTTTGATGAGACAAACAATATTGGAATATGTTTTGTTCGTTCAGAAGCATACAGTTGTTTTGCCATTTCTGCCATACTTAGCTCAGATTTGTCCATGTCGCTCACAATGATATCTGGCAATTGTGAGTCTGCCACATTTACTGCCTCCGTGCCGTCGGATGTGTCGATGACATGGAAGTAGTCGCTCAGCATCTCTTTTATTTCAAGTCGTGTCTTTTCATCTTTGTCGACAATCAGAACGGTGTTTTCATCCCATACCGACTTGTCTTCTATCATCTCCACCACTTCGTCATGTGTCAGGTGTGTCATCTCACCGTCGCTACTGCCTATGACTGAGAATAATGGGTTGTTTAAGTCGTGCGACAACACATTAATCAGTTTTTTTCGCTCCTCTATTGTTTGGTTTAGTTTTTTAGTCTGCTCCTCCATCTTTTGTCTCAGTTGGAGCGTCTTTTTCCTGATATAAAAGAATAGTCCAATGGATAGAAGGGATATAATAATGAGAATGAACCACCATGTCCTCCACCAAGGCGGCAAAACTGTAATTTTCAATGCTATACGTGGATAGCTGTAGTTCATGTTTGCGCGTGACGCCTCCACCTCCAGTGTATACGTCCCAGTGGGGATATAGCTGAATGAAAGAGTTCGGGCATCTTTCATAGGTATCCATTCGTCTTGTAGCCCTATCATACGATATCGCAATTGCACTTTATCATATTTTGTATAGTCTATCACATCAACATCTATTTCTATGTCTTTCATCCAATACTCCAATTCTATTTCGTCTTGATCAGACAAAGCACCGTCTTTTAGGACGGATGAGCCTGGCATTATTTTTTTTCTTGCAACGTAAAGGTCGGAGAAAGAGAGATGCTGGACGGTGGTGTCGGGAAGAATCTTTGATGGATTGAACAGATAGAAACCATTTGTTGTGCCTAAAAATATTCTTCCTTTGGAATCGATGAAACTTGATTTTATATAGAAAAGATCATGGTAGTTGCCTGGAAGATATTCAAAAATCTTTTGTTTGGGGTCGAAAGAGATAATTGCGTTGTAGGAGGCCAACCAAAATCGTTCTTGTCCGCTGTATTTGAGAATTCGATAATTGTCGTCTGGAATAAAAGATAGTGTGTCGAAGCGAGTTCCGTCCGACGAATAGCGGAAAATGCCACGGCTTGAGCAGACGTATAGATTGCCATCTTCGTCAGAGTCTGCGTCTATAATGGTATATGGATAATGCGACGTTTTTTCATAAAGTTCGGGATGTATAGCCTTCACTTTTTTGCCATCGTATAGCCATAGCATATTTGTTGCTAAAATCCACATGCATGAATCTTTTCCTTGGTATGTCCTGACTATCCACTTGCTGTTCAGATTTTTTATGGAATCATCCTGTAGTGTCAGTTTTTGCCATAGTCCTGACTGACGTTTCATATAAAGGTCGTCGTTAGCGGTGCACCCCAAAATAGTGCCATCTTTCGATTTAGATACGTGGAAGAAAATTTTAGATGGATTACAGATAGTGTCGTAGGAAATCTCCGATGAAATGCCTGTTTTTAGATTCATGGTTTGGATGCCACCTCCCCACGTCGACACAAGTATGTTGTCGCCTGTCGAACAGATTCCTGTGACATTGTTGTTTTTCAACGAGTAGTGATGAATAAGACGTAGGTCAGACGATACAGAGTAGACGCCGTTCCCGTCGGTGCCTACCAGTAAGTTTCCATTTGCATCTTCAGCAAAAGATGTGCACATATTGGCAGGAAACCCGAAATCGCCGGAAAAGATAATGTTGTAGTCGTCTTGTGGATTTACACACCATAAGCCGGTGTTGTGTGTGCCAATCCATATCGCACCATCGTCGCCCTCTGCCAATCCATATATTTTTTTTATATCGTCGGGAGTGCCGTTGTATGGAATCACTGAATTGAATACCGTATTTTCGGTTAATGAGTCGGCATACCACAACCCGTCGCCATCTGTGGCAAACCATATTCGACCGTCTTTACTTTGCAATGATTTCGATACGCTTCGGAATGGCACGGATAGTGATTTTCTTTGAGTCAAGTCGTTTTTTGAAAAGATCCATATTTCGTCTCCCATAAATGTCACGGCTATTCTGTCTTTGTCAATTGGCAGCACGCATGAGACAGGACGGCAATGGTGGTGCTTTTCATCAAATGTTTGAAGCACGTGTCCATGTTCATCATATATGGTAAGCTGATTGAGAGAGCCCAACCAGTAGCGATTGTTTGAATCTACATATAATGAAGTGATGAATGGCGAATGAATTGAGTCGTAAGCGGCAAAACGTGAATTGAAACATCCTCTTTGGACATCGTATTTGAATACATGTTCGTTTGAAAACACATAGCAGTCTCCTGATGGCGAGACACATGTCCCCTTCATTTGTGAATAGCCAAGCGTCTCCATTTCGTCAGGCATTAACTCTAAAAACATGTCTTTTTTGCGGTCGTATTCTTGGAACATTCCGCTGAAACTGCCGAAAACAATGCGGTCGTGTCCAATGTGTTTGACGTGGTATATGTCGTCTCTATGCAGGGATGGGTATTCTTTTTTACGATAATGTTTGAAATGAGAGCCATCAAAACGGTCGATTCCAAAATCTGTTCCTATCCATAGAAAGCCTGTCGAATCTTTTGATAGAGAAAACACAAGGTTTGATGAAAGCCCATCTTTTGAAGAAAAATGGTCAAATCTTGCATATTCCACATTTTCCGCTGAATAGACGGAAAAAGCAATCAATGATAATATGAAAAACAAGGCTCTACTCATGGTGTATGTCTCATATTTGCGATATGAAGATATACAATTAAATTGAAAATCATACGATAAAGACTAATTTGATTTTACATCGAGTCGCAAGATAAGGGAGAGTTAGGGCGTTCCGCCCTTAACAATCCTCAATTTTGGATGTATGCGGAGTATGATTAATTTAAGCAGCCTCTTAAAGTTATAGGAGTGGCATTGTTGGCGGACACCTAAGAGAGTTTGTTGAGCGATAAGATGAAAGTATGCAAAAATGTGTGAGAATCTCTTCCCACACATTCCTCTTAACATACTATAACTTATTTGGTTATTTAGAGAATTTAAATACTGCTTCATTTTCCAGACGCAGTATATAGATTCCAGATGGAAGATGTGAAATGTCTATGCCTGAATCATCTGCGACTCCTTGACATACAACACTTCCTGTCACTATCATTAATGAAAATGATTGCCTCCCGTTGTTGGCAAGAAAAATCTTATTTTCATCAAGATAGATCCCTGTCTTTAATGTGTTTATGTTGTCATTTGATGTATGTATTGATTCTGCTTTTTTCTCTCTCGCTTTGTTGAAAAACGAAATCATATCCGGACATTTGTCTCCACTGACTCCATGCTGACCTCCCGTCGGAATATATTCACATTCGACACCGCCTTTTTTCAACTCGTCATACAACATCTCACTTTGGCATTGTGCCACGATAGGGTCTGCCGAGCCGTGGACGATCATATATGGAGGATCACTTGGATCAATAAATGTGACAGCTGTTGCAAGAGCATATTTGTCCGGGCATTGTGATGCGGAGCAGTTGCCAAACAATGGAGCGATAAAGCTGTTGAGATCCATCGCATTTCCACAGTTCACTTTATCCAGGATTACAGGTCCCGACCAATCACAAACGGCGTCCACGCTGCTGCTGAACTCTGTGAAATTACCAACACTACCTTCGATATCCATTGTGGCAGAGCCGACTGTGTACTCTTTTTCGACATTGCGAGATGTTCCCATCATCGTCGCCAAATGACCGCCGGAAGAGAATCCGGAGATGGCTATGAATGAGGTGTCTACTTTTAGTTCTTCTGCGTTTCCTCTCAGATAACGGGCTACAGCCTTTATGTCGTTTATCTGACCTGGCCACTGGGCATCACTGTTCGAACGATGGTTTGGGGTCACAAAAATATAGCCGGCCTCAACAGCCGCCTTTCCTACGGTTCCCAAGTCTGCTCCACCTTTCCCGTTGTTGCTCGACCATGCGCTGCCATAGATATGGATGATTACAGGATATGAGTCTTTTGCCTCTTTAGGATAATAGACATCCATGGCATGATATGATTTGCCATCTCCTGCATAGTTGATGTCTTTTTTAGACGGATATGAATTGAGATTTTCGTTGCTTCCAAATCCGCCAAACCCATACTGCGCATACGAATACATGCCACATAGGGATAAAATAGTAAGTAATAGTCTTTTCATAAATGCAAATTAATATAAAATAATGTGTAAGATTGAGTAGCAATCAACATGATATGCATGTCTGATTGCACCGCCAAAAATAGTGTGAAACGACAAATTGGGATGGTAATGTGGTATCAAACTCTGGTAATTTAGTATAATTGCTCCCAACTCGACAAATTTGTATTCTATCGTGATTGTATTTTCCTAATTTGATGATTTGTTTAGACGACGGACTTACTTAGTTTTGCAAATTCATGTATTATTTTTGCAAGAATCGGAATAGATGCTTTTTTTGACATCTATAAAGTTTAACTTTGCGTCTATGAACACAATATTGACAATCACAGGATCGGACAGTGCCGGTGGCGCCGGCATACAGGCGGACATTAAGACTATCACAGCTCTCGGTGGAAAGGCTCTTTCCGTCGTCACTACTCTTACTATGCAAAACACTCTCGGTATCCAAGATTTCTATGATATTCCGGCTGAAATCGTTGAGCGTCAGATTGATGCGGTGGCTGAGGATATCACTCCATTTGTGTTTAAGATCGGTTTGATCCGCAATATTTATACTCTGGAAGCTATAGCACGTTGTGTATCACGATATAAGCAGAGATGGGTGTTGTTCTCTCCTGTCATTTATTCAAGTTGTGATGAGATATTGATGAGTGAAGAGCTGATCAATAGAATCCAGAAGACACTTGTGCCGTTGTGTGACGCGTTGGTGGTGAGGGAGCGAGACAGTGACCGTTTCGACGCAAAAAGGATTATTGTCGCTGACAACAGCCATGGACGATGCAATGAGTTGTGTTCGACTATCGCCACTTTGCTTTGCCAGGGAATGACGATCGACGATGCTGAGAAAAAGGCTAAATATATGATGCCGACGGGAGTAAACACTGAAATGTCGGGACGTTGCATGACTCTGTACAACAGTTTTGTCAAGATGCAGGAAGAGGAGTGTAAAAACAGCCATGATGTCAATTATTATGCCTCCCGTCTAAATGTCTCCCCTCGTTATTTGTCGCAGGTGACTCGAAGGGTAGCGTCGCAATCTCCTAAATCAATTATTGATTCCTCTTTGCTAGGCAAGATTAAGGAACTTCTTAAAACGGACAAGACAATTCAGGAGATCGCTTATCAACTGGAGTTTTCGTCGCAGGCTCATCTTTCCAACTTTTTCAAACGGTTTACTGGCACTTCTCCGTCAGACTATCGAAAGCTGATAGTGAATGGTTGATGGCAGATTTATAGATTCACCACTCTGCCGACAAACAGTATTGCTCCTGTCTTTTCGTCGACTATGGCATAAATGAACGGATGGTTGGCAATGAATATGTTATGCTCAACAGGACTCATGCTAGACCAAAGAGCTATCTGCCAAGAAGAGACAGCTGCGGCTTCAGTTCCTCTTTCGTTAACTTTTATCTTTGCGATTTGTTCGTAGGTTGAAACATAAAGGCTGTCAGTAATTTGGTTGAGTGAATTGGCATACTGAATGAATATAGACTTAACTTCCATACCTTTCAGTAGTTTTTTCAGATCGATATTTGTTTTAGTTTCAAAATGTGGAACCAAAACCTCATCAAAGTTTTTCTCAGTGAATTTCATTTTGTTCCACTCTATCTTGTTTATGATGGAGTCGACGTCGTAGTAGTCATCACAAGCTTTTTTTCTATCCTCTTTTTCCCCTGTAGCTGTCTCGGATTGTAAAGACAGACTAGGGTCTATGTTCCATTTGGATGCTTTAACGAATCTGGATATGTTGAATTCTCTGTTATTGGGAGTGTCGGAAAAATAGGGTTGCTGAATATCAAATTTGTGTGAGACGGTGCTTCTCTGCAAAAAATCATTGTCTTTCAATGATTGAAAGTATTCTTCACTTATTCCGTATCTCAATTGAGGCAAGACCACGATCATGCTGTAGTCGGAATCCTTATAGAACAGTTTGATGGCTCTGAAATAGGAGTTGCTATAGCAATACATTTTTTCATTTTTGTATTGCAGGTATTTGCATTTGCCTTCTTTACCGTCTCTATTTTTGAAAGGCGTTTCTGTGGTTGGGGTTTGGGGTTTTATGTCCCAAACACCATTGAAATAGGTGCTGTTTATACCTATCATAACATCATTTGGATTCACGGATGGCGCGTCATTGATGAATCCATTTGTATGCTCAACAATCCATTTTTGTATCTCCTCTTTGACTTCTTGTTTTTTAAAATCGGCGACGTGAAGGTCGGCTTTGTAGAAACGTGATGCTGTGTTGAGGAAGTCTCGTTTGATTTTGCCTTCTATTTTGTCGGAAATCCATAGTCCATTGGCTATCAACAGTTTATTGGCTGACGATTGGTTGGACGAAGACAAAATTTGATGGTTGTAGTTGTTTACATCTGAAAGGGTCAAACCGTTATAGTTTAGGGCTTGCATAATTTCAGTTCTGGCTTTTTCGTTTGCTCCGTTCAGAAGCAAACCTATACTTTGGTTGAGGCTTACAGGACAGAACAGAAAATTTTCGTTGCTGTTTTTTGTCGTGGCGACAGATTGGAAAAACTTGTTGATAAAGTCTCCTTTCCGGCTGTTTATCTCTGTTTGCAACGGATTACCAGCCATCGAAGTAAAACAACATAAAACCAGAATGAAAATGAAACAGATAAAATTCTTCATTGTAAACTTAAATTAATGTGTTAGAAAACCATTTGAATATCTTTCACATCCATTTTCTGACATTCGTTGATGTCCATCATTGCGTTGATGAAATAGATGTGTGAGTAAAGATGGATATCCTCGCGTCGAATCTTACGCATTTTTATAATTCCATTATCGAGAAGACGTTGACGGCAAGTTCCGTTTAGCAGGGTCTCTTCTGGAGTGAACAATCCTCCATCTGCATCTTCAAACACCACGTTGCAGTAGGATGCGTCCGTCACCATGCCATTGCGGATAATGATGACGTCGTCTGTCCCAGCTTTGGCAACCAGACGTTTTAGATCATCACGGTTGGTAGATTTGTAGGTATAATCGATAGCGTCATCTTCCACGATTGCCACAGATTTTCTCGTCTTCGCTTCGTATGGTGAGAATTCAATGCTTTCTATCTCTTTGCCATAAACGATTCGACATTTGTATTTTCCTTTCTTCGCATTGTCGGGAATCTTTTGGGAAAGATCTGGAACTTCGATGTCTGAACCGAAAAAGTGGCTTGTAGTTCGGTTCATACGTTGGATGTGGTAGCCGACATGTTGTGGCTCACCGTCGCGGACGCATATGACTTCAGAAAATTTTGGTTCCATAGTAGGAAGATATATTTTTTGTTTTACCTCTTCGTATTCACTCTTCACATCACTTTTCGCTGTGATTCCACCTCCACTTCGGAAGTAGAGATTCCCGTCGGCATCTTGCTCAATGAAGCGGATAAGCACGCCGCTGTCCAATGATTTGCCGTCGTAGTAGCCGAACACTCCTGTGTAGAAACCACGTTCAGTCGCCTCTGCTTTTTTTATTGTGGCGACGGTGGAGTTTTTGGGTGCGCCTGAAATACTTCCTGCAGGCAACATATCCAGTATTATATCACCTACTTTCGATCTCCAGTCTGCGGATAGTTGTCCTTTTATCTCTGAACTCACCTGCAGAATGCTTTTCTCCTGACCTTTGATCAAAGTGATATATCTGTAGCGAGCCACGTGGACGTTGGAAGCGTTCATGCTGATGTCGTTCCTCAGCAGGTCCACCACAGTGGCATGTTCTGCCGTCTCTTTAGGATTGCTCAATATTGTCTCTTCTGCGTTTGGCAGAGAAGCGTCGATGGTACCCTTCATCGGATCTGTGGAGATCGTACCGTCTTCTTGAATAAAGACAAAACGCTCCGGCGAGAAGCAGACAAAACGCTCCGGCACATAAAGACGGTATGGGGCATCTGTGGAATCAAAGATCTCTTTGATGGAAAGATTTGTGGAGACGGGAGTCCTCGATGTCAGATTCACAAGAAAGCTGTCTCCTCTTTGCAACGCATGTTTTACGATGTTGAAGCGTCGTTTGTAATCGTCAAACGGCTCGCTATGAAATTCAATATTGCCGATTTTCTTTGTTAATGCGGCTGCTGGACGACAGTTTCCTCCGAGTGTCGTTTGAAACAATATTTCGGTTTGATCAGAAGGATCCTCGATGAAAAGAGCCTCATTGAGATCAAAATTGAATGCGAACAAGAACGGAATGTTTTGCTTTGCACATTCATTCATCTTGCTTACTACGATATGAATATCAGAGTAGAACATGTCGAATCACTGATTTTTTGTTCACAATGTAAAGATACGAAAAAAACATTGATGGAGGGTATTTCGGATATCATTTCTTGCTGTTTTTTACATCTTTATTTGTTTGAATTGTTTTTGCTTATTAACTTTGCATATGTGAATGTATGGAGGAAAAGGCTTTTTCGTCCATATGTTCCAGTAAAAGGAAATGGTCAATGTCGGATAAACTCACACCTGAGCAGCGTCACAAATGTATGTCGCATATAAGGGCAAAAGATACGAAGCCCGAAGTGATTGTGCGGAAATGGTTGTGGGCTGAGGGATTCCGATATCGGCTTTATGTGAAAGGTCTGCCTGGTTCACCGGACATCGTGATGAAGAAGTATAAGACGGTGATTTTCATCAACGGTTGCTTTTGGCATGGTCATAATCTTGCATACGGAGGAGAGAACGGAGATGTTGTCGACAGCAAGTGCTGCAGGATACCGAAGACTCGAACTGATTTTTGGATTCTGAAGATCAAACATAACATGCAGCGAGACTATGTCAATGTGATGCGATATAAGAGAGCTGGATGGCATGTGCTGACAGTGTGGGAATGTCAGTTGAGAGGCAAAGAGCAACAGCATCAGACGCTGATGGCTTTGTCGCAAAAAATAAATTCCATCATTCTTGATTCCTACCGTCTGCCCAAGAGATATGATTTTGAGCCGGATGAAGAGATGCCGATGGTGGCGGAAGAATCTTTTGTTTACGAAAAGAAATGAAATCAACAATATGAAGAAATTTTTAATGGCAATATCTGCGGCTTTGGTGTTTGCAGGTTGTGGAAATCAACAGAAGCCTGCGGCGGAGAAGTGTAGCCCACGACATTCAACTAAATCGCTTGTATTGTATTATTCACAGACTCACACTACCGAGAAGGTGGCAAAACTGTTGGCTGAGGCTGTTTCTGCCGATTTGGATTCAATTGTGCCTGTTGAGCCATACAATGGCACTTTCGAGGAGACTGTTGAGAGATGCAAAAATGAGATGGAGAGGAATGAGAAACCTCAGTTGATTAAGTCCTTGAATGTAGACGTGGCTGAATACGATACTGTTTATTTTGGATACCCTATATGGTGTGGTGTCGCTGCCCGACCTGCTGAAGCATGGTTTTGGAGATTTGATTTGAGGGGAAAGACGGTGATCCCTTTCTGCACATTCGGCAGTGGTGGTTTGGAGACGAGTGTGGCAGTACTTAGGAAAATGGCTCCTAGTGTGAATATTTTGGATGGATATGGAATCCGTTCTGCTCGTATAGATAAGGCGGCAGAGGAGATAAATGAGTTTCTTATCCGCAATGGAATTAAGCCGGGCACAGTGGAGGAACTTCCACCGTTTGGAATGAAGAGAAGTTTGAATGATGAGGAGAAAGCTATTTTCGACGCTGCTTGTGGCGACTATATTTTCCCACTTGGTACGCCTGTGTTGGTCTCTAGCCGTACTGTCAAGAATGGCACTGAGTATTGTTATGTTACAGACAGTAAAGACCAAGATGGTAAACCTGCACGATCGGAGGTTTATGTGATCGTGAGCAACGAGACTGGAGTAGGTCCAGAGTTCACAAAAGTGGTGAGATGATATGAAAAGAGTCATAGAATTTCTTCAAAATCTTGCCGCCAACAACAATAAGGTGTGGTTTGATGCCCATAAAGACGAATATCTTTTGGCAAAGAAGGTGTTTGAGGATTTCACAGAGCAGTTGATAGCGAAAGTGGAGGCATTTGATCCGTCAGTCAAGGGGTTGAAGGTGAAAGACTGCACATACCGTATATATCGCGACGTGAGGTTCAGCAAAGATAAGAGTCCATACAAGACTCACATGGGATGCTACATCTGCCGTGGAGGGAAAAAATCAGGTTATAGTGGCTATTATTTCCACGTCGCCACAGAGCAGAGCGACGTCTATCCTTCGGGACACATGCTTGCTGTGGGCGATTATTGTATGGAGCCAAAAGCGTTGAAGATTCTTCGAGAGGATATTGTCGACGGTGGTGGAGATTTCCAGGAGATACTTGATAAGCAGGTGGATCCATGTTTCCATCTCGACAAAACATTCCAGCTTAAACGTCCGCCCAAAGGATATGATGATTCCACACCGTACATAGATCTTGTGAAATATAAGGTTTTCTGTTTGTGCAGCGAACCGTCTACGGAGGAAATCCTCTCTCCAACGCTTGCCGACGATGTGGCGGAAAAGTTTAAGACCACCAAACCATTTCTCGACTATATCAACCGTGCAATTGAATATGTGAAGGAGGGGAACGAGGAGTAATTCATAATTCGTAATTCATAATTCATAATTATTTGGGGAAATCCACACATTTGGTTGACCCGCCCTCTCGTAGAGACGCACGGACGTGCGTGTATAGAAATTCGTAATTCATAATGAGACGGAGAATGCATTCGTCTTTTTAGAAACTTGGCTATATAGTAGAGGGTTGTTAAGTGACCTTCCCCTCGGCAGTGCGAGCTGTAGACGAGCACTATAATTAGGTCTTGTCCTATTTTATAACTGATATTTCTATCTTTTTTTGTCTGAAAGACGCTACCGAGCAAAGCGAGAGTAACCCGTGACGAAGTCTCGGGAAGAAGTGCCAATGATACAAAACTTTGCCTGAAAGGCAATACCATAAGTACTGCTTTCTCGTTTTTCCCCTTAAAAAAGTCGAAGACTTTCTCTTATAAAATTCCGCGTCTCTTTATTTATTCTATATGTGCTTGCCCTTTGGGTTCATGGAAGAGGGAGTAAGGGCGTTCCGCCCTTTGTAATCCTCGATTCAGACATTCTGCTACAATATTTATCTCCAACTAAAAATAAATTGAGAATGTTTGAACAAATTCAGCGGACAGCAATAGTTTGGTTTATTTTGTAGATAAAAAGCGACTGTTGATGAAAAATTCTTCATAATTAGGATAAAACAGTCAAAAACGAAGGATTGTAACTCTTTTTTATGATTAGCTGTTTTGAGTTGAGCAAAATAGCATTATTTTAGCCACGAATCTTATTACTCTAATACAAAAATACATGAAAAAACTTATTTACTCAATCTTGGGCTCTGCCCTAACTGTGTCGGCTGCACATGCTGGCACAGAGTACATTAACGTTGGTGGCTCAAACCGTGAAATTTATGTTCACGCACCAAGTGGATTAACAGACAACCGTCCGTTGCTTATCTCCTGTCATGGAATGGATCAGAACATTAACTATCAGCGTGGTATGGCTCAGTGGGAACAGGTAGCAGACACAGCCAATTTTCTTGTTGTCTATCCTGGTGGTGGAACAGGCTACTCTACATGGGACATCAGTGGAGACAAAGATGCCAATTTCATTTCGGCTATTATTGATGAGATGGCTAAAAAGTACAACATCGACAAATCTCGCGTCTACATGTCGGGATTCTCAATGGGAGGTATGCTCACTTACCATTTGATGAACAAACTTCCCAATAAAATCGCTGCGTTCGCTCCTGTATCGGGACATTTGATGGGAACTCCAAGCTACACAGCTAACAGACCGCTTCCTCTAATCCATGTGCATGGTACGAGTGACAGTGTTGTGAATTATGAGCAGTCAGAAAACTACGTGAAAGATTGTGCTAAACACAACAAGTGTAATTCGAATCCAGTCGTAACAAAGTACTCAAACGGTAATCCGTCTTGTACAAAGGAGGTCTGGACAGACGGTGAATGTGAGACAGAGGTCGTACGTATCTCATTCAATGGACGTGACCATGAGCACAACAATAGCGGTGCTCTTCACACAAGTCGTGAAATCTGGAATTTCGTGAAGAACTACTCTCTTGAGTGTGGAAAAGTAGGATCGAGCGGCGTTAATTTCTCGTCTCCTTCAGCAAGCGGAAAATATTCTGATGGAGATATCCTTCCAATCACTGTAAAGGTGGGTGGCAAGGTTGAGGCTAAAAAAGTGGTTGTGACTTTAGACGGTGAGGAGTTGGCTACCCTTTCTTCTGAACCTTGGTCGACAGAGTGGACTGCCACTCAGGGTAGTCACGTAGTGAAGGCGGTGGCTACAATGTCAGACGGATCTGAGATGGAGGTGGAGACTAAATTCTCGGTCAACGCACCTCAGACTCCATATGGAGGAAAAGCACCAGTTTTGCCAGAGAAGATAGAGGCTGAAAACTATGATGAGGGTGGCGACGGATTCGCATTCTCCGACTCAGACGACAAAAACGAAGGCAAGGAGTATAGAAACGATGGAGTGGATATCGTCGACAACAAGAAAGGCGACTACGCAATCGGCTATACAAATGCAGGTGAGTGGCTTGAATATACAGTGGAGGTGTTGAAAGACGCGGAGTTTGGAATCGAAGCGTCGGCATCCAATGGAAGCAGCAGCTTTGAGTTTGATGTTTTGTCGGACGGACAGAAGTTGACGACACTTTCTGGCGAGAAAACTGCCGATTGGGACACATACGCTGTTGTAAAGTCAAAATCAAAAGTGTCGTTGACAAAGGGTAAACATGTCATCAAAGTGCAATTCAATACCAATTACACAAATCTTGACTACATAGAGTTTACTGGAGAGAAGGTAGATCCAGCTGATGTGGACGACGTAATGCTAGATGCAAAGTTGGTGGAGATTTATCCTAATCCGGCTCGCAACGAATTTGTCGTAGAGGCACAGTCTGCAATTAGAAGTGTAAAAGTGATGACAATGAGTGGAGTAGAGGTTAAGACGTCTGAAAATAAGACGGTGGATGTTTCCAACTTGTCGTCAGGCTGCTATTTTGTGGAAGTGACTACAGAAGAAGCTGTTGTGGTGAAAAAAGTAATGGTAGTTAGATAAATTTGATTTACTAATTTGGAGCTTGCCCTCATAGTCCGGGGCAAGCTTTTTTGTTTTAAATTAACAAGAGTTTGACGAATATTAGGTGAAAAATGACAGTTGGAATACCATAAATGAGGATTCCAAAGGACGGAACGTCCTTACTCCCTTCTAAAGTGCGAGCCGAAGGCGAGCACACAGAATTTAAATTAGGTATTCTATATAGTTGTCTGGAGTTATGACAACGGATTGTTCTATGTTATAATTGTTTGTGAATGTAGAAGGAAATGCAGTTTTTCCTTTGCTTGGACTGGCTTTTAGTTCAAAAATGCGGAATTTTCCATTCTCTTCTTCTATATAGTCTATTTCCTGCTTCTCAGATGTTCTCCAAAAGTAGACACGTGCAAAACAGCCCGAATAGTGGTTCCTTTTGATTCGCTCGGAAATGAAAAAATTTTCCCATAAAGCACCTTTGTCATTACGTAGTGCTAATGGAGAAAAATTTTGTATGATTGCATTTCTTATGCCGTTGTCGTAAAAGAATATTTTTTTGCTTTTTTTCAATTCTGTCCTTACATTTCTAGAAAAGGCATTCAATCTGAATATGACGAAGCAACGTTCTAATAGACCTATGTATTTTTCCACCGTTTTACTGTCTGTTCCTATTGTTTGACCTACTTCATTATAAGACACTTCACTCCCCACTTGTAGGGCTAATGCCACTAATAGTTTGTCCAACAATTCAGGCTTTCTGATATTTTCAATTTTAAGAATGTCTTTATAAAGATAGCTGCTAGATAGATTCATTAAGAGTTCTTTGGCATTTTGCTGGTTTGTAAGCACATCTGGATAAGATCCGTATATTAGACGAGATTCAAGAGATTGCTTTACAAATAAAAGTCCATTGCTTTTGAGAAGTTCGTTTGTCGATATCGGAAATAAATTGTATTCGTATTTTCTTCCGGTAAGTGGCTCATTTATATTGTTAGACAGATCGAATGCGGACGACCCTGTCACAAGCAACTGACATTCTGGAAATCTATCTGTGATGATTTTTAAGGTCAATCCGATATTCTCGACACGTTGTGCTTCATCAATAAATACAATTTTATTGTCTGCAATAAGCAGTTTAAGTTCTGTAGTGTTAGCATTTGTGAGAGTTTCTCTTACTTCGGGATCATCGCAATCCAAGAAAAGAGTTTTCTTATCATTCCCGTCTACAATTGTTTGGAATAAAGTGCTTTTGCCTACTTGTCTGGCTCCTATTAAAACAATTGCTTTCTTCTGGAATAGTTTTTTTTCTATTATGTCTTGTAATTGCCTTTTTATCATGTCTAAAGATGTTTTGATCGTTGCAAAAAAACATAAAAAAACTCTCTAATCCAAAATTATTGCCATATTTTCGGAATATAATCCAAAATTATTGCCATATTTTTGGAATAGACTCGAATATGGCATCCTTCACGATCTCCATTTTACGGAAAGAGAATGTTTATTTCTCCACAACAATCGGCACTCCACGGGTATTTTTCGTCTCACTCATGACAAAGACGCTGTGCAGACTTCCCAGACAACTCATCGCTCCAAGTTTATGCTGCATAAACTGCTGGTAGGCATACATGTCGCGAGCATAAACTTTTATTAGAAAATCGTAATCTCCGCTGGTGTTGAAACATTCTGTGATTTCGTCAATCTCCTGAACCGCATCTATAAACTGCTGTATCATCTCTTCCGAATGTTGCTTCAGACGGATATTGCACAACACCAAAATGCCATTGCCGGCTTTCTTTGCGTCTACAACAGCCATGTATTTGGTGATATATCCCTCTCGCTCCAGCCTTTTTTGTCGTTCGAAAGTGGGGGAGGGAGACAAGTGTACTTTTGCCGCAAGCTCTTTTATTGTCAGTTGCGAATTCTTTTGAAGTTCTTTCAGAATACGAATATCCGTTTCGTCTAATTTATAGCCGTTTTCCATTTCTTGAAATATCTATTTTGCAGTATATTATTCTTGATTTTGCATGTTGTGACCGCAAATTAAGCATATTTTACCGAACTTTCCAAAATATTTTTATGATTAAAAAGCTCTGCATAACTTTGCAGTGCAATTGCGAAAAAGATGTTCTGGTCTTAATCGGGTCTGAACAAATAATTACAAACTAATCGTACTGAAGATATGACATTAAAAACGAATGTGTTAGGATATCCACGAGTTGGAGCAAACCGTGAATTGAAAAAAGCCGAGGAGGCATATTGGGCTGGAAAAGCCACTAAGGAAGAGTTGTTGAAGACAGCTGCTGAGATTCGCAAAAGCAATTGGCTTCTACAGAAGGAAGCGGGAATAGATTTGATCCCAAGCAACGATTTCTCATTTTATGATCAGACACTTGATTTGTCGCTTTGTGTAGGTGCAATTCCTGAGCGTTACAATGCGTTGAAGAACGACAGACTTGATCTTTATTTCGCTATGGCTCACGGATACCAGAAGAATGGCATTGATGTGACTGCCATGGAAATGACAAAATGGTTTGACACAAACTATCATTATATTGTTCCTGAATTTGCAAAGAATCAAGAGTTTACACTCCTATATAATAAAGCAGCAGAGGAGTTTAAAGAGGCTCTTGCACTTGGCATCAAGACAAAACCTGTGATTATCGGTCCTATCACCTATCTGCTTCTTGGCAAAGAAAAAGAGAGTGGATTCAATCGCGTCGACTTGATAGATAAGCTTTTGCCCGTCTATTTGGAAATCTTGAGACAACTTGAATCTTTGGGCGCGGAATATGTCCAGATTGATGAGCCGATCCTTGCCACTGATATTGACGAGGAGATAAAGAGTCTTTATCGCAAAGTGTTTGCTGAGATCACTAAAGCCACAAAACTGAAGATTGTTCTTGCCACATATTTCGATAGTCTTGCAGACAATACGGATCTTGCCACTGAACTTAATGTCAGCGTGTTGCATATTGATCTTGTGCGTGCTCCTCAGCAGTGGAAGAATGTTGTTAGCCGATTGAAAGGAGACACAATACTAAGCCTTGGTGTCGTCGACGGTAGAAACATTTGGAAGAATGATTTTGCCAAGTCGCTCGAAATCATCGAGGGCGTGAAGAGTCAGTTGGGTGAAAACCGTGTGATTATTTCCACAAGTTGCTCTCTGCTTCACTCTCCATTTGATTTGGACAACGAGAAGAATGAAAAGTCGTTGCCTGCAGAGGTGAAACGTTGGATGGCATTCGCTCGTCAGAAGGTATACGAGGTGGTGACATTGGCTGATCTTGCCGGCAATTCTCCATCATCCAAGGCTAAGTTGGCTTTGCAAAACAATATCGCTGACATTGAGAACCGTCGCTCTTCTGCTCTGACGAACAATGAGGAGGTGAAGAAAAGAATGGCTGGTATCACACCTGCGTTTTCTCAGAGAAAAAGTCCGTTTGCGACGCGAATCAAGGAGCAGCGTAGGGTGTTGAACCTTCCTCTTTTCCCAACCACCACAATAGGATCTTTCCCTCAGACTGTTGAAGTTCGTTCATGGCGTAGCAAATTCAAGAAAGGGGAGATCACAAGAGCAGAGTATAATAATTTGCTTAAAGGAGAAATAGAGAAAACAATCCGCAAGCAGGAGGAGATCGGATTAGACGTGCTGGTTCACGGAGAGGCAGAGCGTAACGATATGGTGGAGTATTTCGGCGAGCAGTTGAGCGGATTTGCCTTCACACAGAACGGATGGGTACAGAGTTATGGTAGCCGATGTGTGAAACCACCAGTTATCTATGGAGATGTGGCACGCCCAAAAGCGATGACTATTGATTGGATAACGTATGCACAGAGCCTGACAGACAAGCCAGTGAAGGGAATGCTTACCGGACCAGTCACAATATTGCAGTGGAGTTTTGTCCGCAACGACCAGCCGAGAGCGGTCACAATGAAGCAGATCGCGCTTGCTATCCGCGACGAGGTTGTCGACCTTGAGAAGGCAGGAATCAAAGTGATTCAGATTGATGAGCCAGCTATACGTGAGGGCTTGCCACTAAGAAAGAGCGAGAGAAAGGCATATCTCGATAATGCGGTCGAGTCGTTCAGAATCTCAGCGTCGGGAGTGAAAGATGAGACGCAGATCCACACACACATGTGTTATTGCGAGTTCAACGATATAATAGAACACATCGCTTTGATGGACGCAGATGTGATAACGATCGAGTGTGCACGAAGCCAGATGGAATTGCTTGAATCATTTGTAAAGTTTAAATATCCTAATGAAATCGGCCCTGGAGTATACGACATCCATTCGCCGCGTGTCCCTTCAGTCGACGAGATGGTAGCACTTATGCAGAAGGCGGCGCAAGTCATCTCACCGTCGCAGCTATGGGTAAATCCGGATTGTGGACTAAAGACACGAGGATGGGCAGAGACTGAAGCCTCGTTGAGAAACATGGTGGAAGCAGCGAAAAAATTACGTCGGTAGTTACAATTAAAGAATAGTTGTTGGGTAGTCGACAATACTATTTAGTTATTGTAAGTTGAAAGCTGTAGAACTGTCATTTTATGATGGTTCTACAGTTTTTTTGTTGTGGAAAGATTCGTAGAATGAACAGAAAAAACTAATGACAAATTTAATATCGCCTGTCTCCTAGCCGCAGATTGTTAAGGATGGAATGCCCTAACTCGCATTTTTCAGCGAGTCCGTGCGGTCAAAAAAACTTTGTCATTTATCATATACTTCTTCATTTTAGTCATAATTTACCACTTTTGTAAAATTTACCACCTTTTGTGGTGGTATTTTAAAAGACCTAAGACCAAATGAACATTATTGTAAGCTGTAGAACTGTCATTTTATGATGGTTCTACAGTTTTTTGTTGTGGGAGGATTTCGATTTGCTGAACAGAAAAACTAATGACAAACTAACAAGTAATATTGTCTGTCTCCTAGCCGCGGATTGTTAAGGGCGGAACGCCCTAACCCGCACTTTCCCGCGAGTCCGTGCGGTCAAAAAAACTTTGTCATTTCATGCCAGATTATAGTCCTTATTGCAAAATAAACTAATAAAAGCACATCAAAATAAACTAATAAAAGCACAAGCTATATGTTTGACGAGGATTGTTAAGGGTGAATTTTCTAACATTCTATTTCTCTGTGAGTTAGTAGTAGCTAGCGGTCAAGAAGAACGTTTATTTTTCACCCATTTCATTCCTGATTATAGCCATTTTCTGCAAAATAAACTAGTAAAAGCACATCAAAATAAACTAATAAATATTATTTTAATTGTTTAATGTATGTCGCCAACTTTTGTTTTTTTTCTTTATTCCCCTTCTGCCACCATCGTCATTGGTCTCATTTCTTTCCATACGTATGGCTTTGGGTCTTCGTTTACATTAGAATGCTCTTTGAAATTCTCTACTTGATCCATAACCTGATCAAACACTTCTTGCGAATATGTAGGTGGATAGCCAGACTTGACAAGGCAAATCTTTATATCTCTTGAAAGCTCAGTACGTACGTTTATATTATTCAACCAATCGGCAAATGAGGACTTAAGATCTATCAGTTTCTTTATCTTCTTTGCAAGCATCTTGCACTTCTCATTACCTTTTGAGGTATCCTCTCCATAAACGAAGTTGTGCTTGTCTCTCATATCAATCAAAATATCATAGAAAGCTTTCTCTTCAAAGGTTAATCCCATCTGACGGAAACTTGACCTGTCCTCTCCTAACTTGGCAAGTATCTCCAATGCTTGTTTTGTGGCATCGGCAATGATTGATTCTGTTGTCTCAGATTGTGCTTCTGATGCTTCTGCTAAAGTCAATTTACTTTTTCTGTCGTGATATGCATTGATGGTCGCGATCAAAAGATCTTCATACTTTTGTGCTGCTACCTTATTGACTTTCTTATATTCCTTAATGGCTTTACGAAGCATCTTCATAAGAATCTCCAACTTTGTAGCAGGCATTTTTATATCTTTCAACTGCTCCAAAAACGCCGGTCCATAGATATTTTCTCCAAGCTCTTCTTCCTGTGGTGTCAATAGATTGCTTACTTCTCCACATTCCAATGCTCCTTGCACCATTTTCTCTACTGCCTTATTCATAGTGTAGGTGTCGATGGTTGTTCCGGATGTCTTTCGCAAATATCCTGCTACAGCCATCAAACATTGCCCGAACACAATCTGGCTTTCTGTCAAGACTCCAGATGGGTAACAGATATCATATGCTTGCTTAAGTCTTCTTTCTATTCCCAAGTAATATGTTCTTGCAGGAACTGTATTAGTTTTCTTGCCAGTTGTAGATATCTGATCTGGCATTTTAAGAATAAACTCGGCAGCATCTGATAAACATTGAAGTCTATCCATTGGATCCGCATTTGCATCCATGAATGTTGTAAGGTCAAAACCGTGTAATAGAACCTTTATTCCTTCTAGCAAATTTACATATAAGATTCGTGCTTGCTCCACATCATCTTCTGATGGCCCGAAATCTTCACCACCGTATTTCTTAGTGGCTTGCATTAGATTATCATGAATGCCAATGTAGTCGATGATGTATCCTTTGTCTTTGTTTTTGTATTTTCTGTTAACACGACTGATTGTCTGAATCAACGTATGTTTTTGTATGGGTTTATCATTGTATAGATACGTCAAACATGGCACATCAAATCCTGTGATCCACATATCCACAACAATGACAATCTTAAAATTAGAATTTACTTTCTTGTATTCATCTTCAAGAAGTTGTCTGCGAGCTTTGTCTCCAAGATAGTCATACATTTCCTTGTCATCGTTCTTCCCTCTAGTCGCAATCATAGCTATACGAGGCATTGGAGTCAGTCTATCCAACTCTAATTTTGATAATTTGGAATCGTCAGGAGACTTTTTCTCTTCAAACCATTCAGGACGATGCTTCTTAAATTTCTGTAGCAGATTGAAAGCAATAATCCTATTGCTGCAAACAATCATAGCTTTCTGCACATCATCTGGTTTACAATCGCAAGCCTTGTCATAATGATTAGCTATATCTTCTGCAAGCATATCAAGTCTGATAGGGTCTCCTAGGATGATTTCCATGGCACTCATGGCTTTCTTGCTCGCTGCTATATCCTCATCAGATGCACCCTCTTCAGCACATTGCTTGTAATATTCTTCAATCTCCTTTACTCTTTCCTCATTTAATGCTACTTTTGCCATACGTGGAAAATATTGGATTGGTACAGTAATACCATCTTCCACTGCCTGTAGCATATTATAGCTATCTATGATCTCTCCAAATACCTGAATTGTTTCATCTATTGGAGTCCCTGTGAATCCTACGAATGTGGCTTTAGGAAAAGCAGTTCGCAAATGTTCCGCATATGGTTTTGATACGAATGCTCCTATCTTAGACTCATTTTCAGCGGAAAGCTGCTCTCCTTTAGCGACGGTTTTCTCTTCACTTACTTGTGTCTTGACAACAAGTTTCTTTCCCAAGCTCACTTGTGTACGGTGTGCTTCATCAGAGAAACAGATTATATTATTTCTTTCTGACAAAAGTCCGATGGATTCGCAGAATTTCTGTATTGTGCAGATGAAAAATCCTCCCGTCTCTCTTATGGATAATTCATCTTTTAGGTGCTGTCTGTCTCTAATAATCTCGACATTGCCCAACGCAAGGAAATCCTTAGATCTCAGGAATAGCTTGCCTGCCTGGCTTTGCAAATCCTCTCTATCTACAATCATGATGATTGTAGGAGAATTGAGTTCAGGACAACGTAAGGTCAGCTGTCTTGCTAGGAAAGCCATGGTATAGGTTTTGCCGCAACCTGTCGCACCAAAGTATGTGCCACCTTTACGATCATCGTTTCGCATGGCATTCAACACACTTTCTCTTAATTTTCTTGCAGCAAAGAATTGAGGATATCGGCAGACAATCTCTTCTTCCTTGTCGTAGTCATCATCAGGAAAATAGATGTAATCTCTTAATATCTCGAGAAATCTTTCTGTTTGGTAAACACCTCCGACAATTGTTTTCACCTGGTCTATTCCAGTTGTGGCAACAGGATCGTCATTATTT
>Ga0256406_1001122_pt1 | contig 44389 bp, 58 predicted proteins | sample RumenRJG_03DNA_FD_185986 | JGI IMG/M metagenome (GOLD analysis project Ga0256406, IMG submission 185986) | Bovine rumen microbial communities from Lethbridge, Alberta, Canada - RJG_03 | ecosystem: Host-associated > Mammals > Digestive system > Stomach > Rumen | place: Canada: Alberta | collected... | reverse complement strand
GGTGAAGTGGCGTGAGGCTGACATGGAAGAGTTCGCTGATGATGTGGACATGATGCAGCCATTCGAGGGTGAGCACTACATGCTGCTGAATCCCTACCCCTATCAGTTGCTCGGTGTCCGCTATGCGTTGGACCACAAGCGGTGTATCTTTGGCGACCAGCCAGGACTCGGAAAGACGTTGCAAGCCATCTGCTCGGTGGTGAAGGCACACAATGAGGCACAGCGGTATGGTGAGAGCTTCCCTGTGCTGGTCATCTGTCCTGCGGCATTGAAAATCAACTGGCAACGTGAGTTCAAGAAGTTCGCTGGCATCGATGCCATCATCCTTGATGACAAGAACAGAGGCACCTGGCACTTGTTCTGGGAGCAGCACATGTGCAATGTCTTCATCACCAACTACGAGAGTCTGAGGAAGTTCTTCGTGGTGAGGGTTGATGACAGTTCACGCTTCACCCAGCGGAGCATCGAGTATGACAGAAGGAAGGATATCTTCAAGGCTGTCATCATCGACGAGAGCCACAAGTGCAAGACGAGCAAGACCCAGCAAAGCAAGTTCGTTGAAGGAATCTGCAAGGGTAAGCCTTGGGTGTTCGAGTTGACGGGTACTCCTGTCGTTAACAACAACACCGACCTCATCCAGCAGTTGAAGATCATGGGGCGGCTTGATGACTTCGGAGGATATCGGAAGTTCGTTGACCGATACTGCGACGGCATCGACCAGAGCAGCAACATGAAGGAACTGAATCATCGTCTTTGGATGAGTTGCTTCTTCAGGAGAGAGAAGATGAAGGTGCTGACTGAGTTGCCAGAGAAGTCACGCCAGTACCTCATGGTTGACATCTCGACGATGAAGGAGTACAAGGATGCTGAGCAGGACATGGTGAAGTATCTGAAGACTTACAAGGATACGCCAGAGGAAGACATCAGAAGGAAGATGAAGGCGAGCATCATGGTGAAGATGGGACTGTTGAAGCAAATCTCAGCCAAAGGGAAAATCAAGCCAGTGGCAGAGTTCATCCATGACATCATCGACGGAGGCGAAAAGCTGATTGTGTTCGCCTATCTGAAGGAGGTTGTGGAGGAATTGAAGAAGGAGTTCCCGAAGGCTGTGACGGTGACTGGCAGTGACAGCATCGAGCAGAAGCAGAAGGCGGTGGATGACTTCCAGCAGAAGCCGAGTTGCAAGCTCATCATCCTCAACTACAAGAGCGGTGGAACTGGCTTGACGCTGACAGCCTCATCGCGTGTGGCATTCATCGAGTTCCCCTGGACTTACAGCGACTGCGAGCAGGCAGAAGACCGCGCTCACAGAAATGGGCAGAAGAACAACGTCAACTGTTACTATTTCCTCGGGAATGGTACGATAGACGAATACATGTACAAGATTATTCAGACAAAGAAGAACATCGCTGACGGTGTGACCGGCACAACCACCAACATTCAGGAGATGGTGACGGACATGGCGCTGGAGGCGTTCGGTAGCAGGTTGTAGTGGCTCCCCATGAGCACCTGCGGAAAGGAGAACAACAATGGCAACAAAGAAGAAAATCGAAGTGAAGGACGCTCAGGACATCAAACGTCTTGAGTGGGACTACTCAGAAGCGCAGATCCAGCACACTTGTAAGAAATGGTTCGATACCGTCTTCCCAGACATCGCAAATCTGCTGTTCGCTGCCGAGAACGGAGGGTTCAGGACTCCGAAGGCTGCGGCGATGGCGAAGTACGAGGGCATGGTGAGCGGTGCGCCTGACCTGGTCCTGTTCCCGACCAAGTACAACACGATGGCGTTGGGCATTGAGACGAAGCGTCCGAGGAAGCCAGCGAACAAGCAGTTCGGCATTAGAGGTAGAGATCCTGGCGTGCAGAGCGATGAGCAGAAGAAGTGGGAAGAGTTGTGCAAAGCCAATGGTGGCGACTACAAACTGTGCTATGGCTTCATCGAGTTTGTGAAAATCATCTGTGACCACTTCTGGCTTCCATGTGAGCAGTATGTGAAGGAGGCTATCGAGAGGTATAATGAATGGAGGTAGGTATGGAGAAGGATAATATCATCTATTATAAGAGATGGGCGAAGATAGCAAGCCAGATGGATGACGAGCTTCGCCTCATCTTCTTTGATGCCATCAATGCCTACATACTCGATGGTTCGGTACCGTCTGAGGACAGTCCTATATATTGGGTGTTTCTCTTGATGCTGGAACAACTGAAAGCAGATGCGGAAAAGTACGAAAGCATCAGCGAGAAGAGGAAAGAAGCCATCAAAAAGCGTTGGGAGAAGAGTAAAAAAACTGATACAAATGAATACAAAGATATACAAAACATACAAATGTATTCAAATGATACAGATAATGATAATGATAATATAAATGGGAATGTAAATGGTAATGATAAGGATAATGGGAATATAAGTACCTTATCAGGTACTATGGATTCATCATTATCTTCTCCTATCGTCGAAGATAATATTATAGAGTCTAAAGCCTCTACGTCATCCGACGATGACGCAACGCTGGTTCTGACACCTCAAGAAGGTGGAGGGAAGAGAGTGAAAGACTACTCGGATAACGTGATGAGGTTCTGGAACCATACGATGATAAGTCCTGTTGCTATACCAACCATTGCCAAGATGACACCGAAGAGGAAGTCGATGGTGAATGCCAGGGTGAAGGAGTTCGGCATCAATATGGTGTACAATGCCATCGCCAAGGCTTCTGAGTCCTCTTTCCTCAACGGAGGTGGAAGTAAGGGCTTCATCGCAGACTTCGACTGGGTGTTCAGACCCAACAACTTCCCGAAGGTGCTGGAGGGCAATTATGACGATGTGAAACCTGTAAACAAGAACGGAAATGGAACTAATGAACGAGACAAGAGCCGTGAGCAGCGAGAGGCAGACCTCCGTGATAAAGAACGGTTCGACTTTATCGCCACGAAGTATGGCGATCTTGGCTGAGCATCCGAGTGGTGCGGAGTACCTGTCAAAGTTCAAGGCAGAGGATATGGCGCGGTACTGCCGTGGAGCGCTTGACCGATGCTTCGTCGGTTCTGCACCTACACTTCACGACCTGTGTGAGGCTTATGGTGAAAACCTGTGCGTGGTGTGGCTGTCTGGTCTCATCTATGACCTGAACAACTTTGTCGGGCAACGCCAGCAGACACCACAGCAGAGTGACGCACTGGCATGGATGCTCCTGGACGAAGCGAAGCAGTACAAGCTGACCGAGGTGATGTACTTCTTCTACCGCTACAAGATGGGGCTGCAGGGCGAGTTCTACGGAGGTGTGAACTCACACAAGGTTCTCAGCGACTTGAAGAAATTCAAGGAAGTGCAGGGTGAGCACCTTTGCCGCATCTACAAGCAGCAGGAGGAAGAGCAGATGGAGTTGGAACGCATCCAGACGAAAAAACTCAAGATGTCCTATGACACCTATCTATGGTACACCGCATGGTCTGCCATCTATGGCGACGAGAATGCGCTTGATGCTTTGGAAGCAGCACATGTGGCTTGCATGGCAAGGGAGAAGTGGGGTGTCTGAAAAGAATAACACGATTGTCAAACCAAAATGAGATTGAAAATGGGTGAATTGAAAAATGGGGGGGGGGTAAAACCTCCACAAGCGAGAAGAAGCGCTTCTACCATCATATCCGCATATTCGGTCTGAATATCTATCTGACCACCTTGCGGATGAGAAGAAGACAGAGCAGAGACGTGTTCGAGTTCGGGCAGCTGTCGCAAAAGAAGTGCTGTATCACGAAGCGTCAGTTGTACGCAGACACGTTCGGGCGTTGCCAGTGTTGCGGCAGGCAGTTTCCTTACAGCAAGATCCAGCTGCACCATGTCCTGCCTTGGTGGAAGTATCCGGAGTATGATGGCGACATCAGGAACTCGAAGCTGTTGTGCAGCGACTGTCACAGGGCCATTCACAAGAATCCTTTTGCCGAGGTGATGGAAATGGAGGAGGTAGCGAAGGTGTTGGGAGTTGATTTGAGTGAGAGATATGCGCTAAACGTCAGTAAATGTTAAGGTGACAAAATGGTGAAGTTTCTGTTTGCACACCTCGTCAATTATGAAGAACTTTACTGATGAAAAGGCGGAAACGCCACAAACGATTGTTTAACCACAAAAAGTGAAATTATGATTGAGATTCAGAACTTGAAGGTGAAGGAGATTTGCGAGTCTCCGATGAACCCGAGAACACGGTTTGAAAAAACCGACATCGAGGAACTGGCGAAGAACATCGCCGAACAAGGATTGTTGCAGCCCATCACGGTGAGGACTCCCCACGCCATGGGCTTTGACACCTTTGAGAAACTTGACAAGGATGGCAAGGCGCATGAGTTCAAGTATGAGGTTGTATGCGGAGCGAGACGCTTCAGAGCCATCAACCACCTTGGATGGAAAGAAATACCTGCCATCGTGAGGGACATGACCAATGCTGAAGCCTTCGATGCGATGATCACGGAGAACCTCCAGAGAAAGGATGTTGACCCCATCGACGAGGCTGTGGCATTCTCTGAGCTGATGAGAAAAGGACAGTCGGTGAAGGAACTGGCTGCGAGGTTCGGCAAGAGTGAGCGTTACATTCAGGACAGAACAAAGCTCTGTGGCCTCATCAAGGAATTGCAGAAGGAACTGACGAAGGGGCACATTCCTCTCATTGGTGCCATCTACCTTGCCAAGTGCGACGAGGACATCCAGCGGAGTTTCTATGAGGACGAGATTGACGGGTGCTTCGATGATGATGACACGGACTGCTATCCTTATTCTGACATCAAGGAGTTTGTAACAAGGTCTTTCCGCCTTCTCGCAAACGCCGAGTGGACGAAGGAGGGTGAGGAGGAATCCTGGAACGACAAAAAGGAAGTGCCCAAGTGCAAGGGTTGTGAGTTCAACACTGCGAGCCACGGGTGCCTGTTCTACGAGATGAAGGGAAACGGAGAATGCACCAAGGAGAGTTGCTTCGAGAAGAAGGAACTGGTGTTCAGGAAGTGGAAACTCATGCAGATGTATGACAAGATGTTGAAGAATGGAGAGGAGTACACGCCTGACAAAATCATCGTCATCGAGTCTGAGTGCCCGTCATGGAAAAGAGATGAAGAGAAGGAGAAGTATGAGGACGCCAACGAGTACTTGAAGGATGCGCTGCCTAATGTGAAGATCATGTCCTCACGGGATTTCAGTGGTTCCTGCTACTACAAGGAGGAAGATGAACGTCTGCAGAAGATGCTGTCGGAGGGCAAGGTGTTCAAGACGGTAAGGCTCTATGAGGACTGGCATCGAATCACCATCGAGTACCTCTACAAAAGTGGTGTCAACAGAGACACGGCAGAGAAGACGGAAGATGAGCTGCTGGCGATTGACATTGACAATGCCACGAGGAAGAACGCAGAGAAGCTTGACGGTGAGTTCATGAAGATGTGCAAGGAACTGACGAACGAGAACTTTGAAGGGCATCCAGAGTTGTTGAACCGAATCGTGAAGCTGATAGTCTTCGATGCTTGCCCATACATCTTCAAGAACAATGCTGGTGTTTCTGATGAAGAGAAGATTGATGCGATGCTGAACGACCAGGAGAGAATGTCTGAGGTGACGAGAGAAGCGGCGAGGGAGTTCATCACGAAGTACAGCTTCTACTCCAGCATGGGGGTTGCTTTGAGAAAGAAGGTTGTAAGCGAGTTGATGCCTGAGGCGTATGAGGAGATGGTGAAGAAGTATGACGAGAAGCTGGAGAAAGCAGTGGGTAAGATTCGCGAAAAATATGGTGAAAAGTGAGAATAACTATATACTAACCGGTGGGGACGGCTGATGCTGTCCTCGCCTTATACAACGAAGCCTATGATAACTCTTAATAAATGGTCGAAGGATTGTCTTGGACGTCTGAGGAGGGTGTTCAGCATTCGTGACTACAACTCGTTGCAGAACTATTCGCTTGCACTGAGCCGTGAGTGGCGAAGTGTTGACGAGGGTGTGAAGAACCTCAATGCTGCCAATATGGTCATCGAAAAGAACCGGTGCAAGGAAGTCCTGCTTGAGCATCTTGCCGACATGGTGATATTCTGCGTTGGAATGATGCGCCACCTCGGTGAGGATGATGTCGAGAGTGTCATTCGGAGAAGGATTGGGAGATAATCAGGCACAAAAGTGCTGATGAAATAGTGTTGTTGATAAATTTTGTGCAATGAAGACAGAAATCAAGATGATTCCTGTGAAACTGCTTGAGCAGAACAGGGGTCAGGTGAGCGGATTGCCAAAGAATCCGCGTTTCTTTCGTGACTATCGCTACGAGGCGATGGTGAAGAGCATGAGGGATTGTCCCGAGATGCTTGAGTTACGTGAACTGATAGTATTCCCGAATGGTGACAAGTTCGTCACCGTTTGCGGAAACCTGCGTCTGAGAGGAGGCAGGGAGTTGGGACTGAAGGAGATGCCATGCAAGGTGCTTCCAGCGGACACGCCAGTGAAGAAGCTGTGCGAGTATGCTGCGAAGGACAACATCTCTTACGGAGAGGATGACATGGATATCATCAGCAACGAATGGGACAGAGAAATGCTCGAAGGTTGGGGATTTGAGTTTCCGCAAGAGAAGGAGAAAGACCCCTTCAAGGAGCGTTTCGAAGCCATCAAGGATGATGATGCAGTGTACCCACTCATTCCCAAGTACGATGAACGGCACGAGCTATTCATCATCCAGAGCGGAAGCGAGGTTGACAGCAACTGGCTACGCGAACGGCTCGGGATGCAGAAGATGAAGTCCTACAAGACTGGGAAGCTGACCAAGAGTAACGTGATTGACATAAAGGATGTGCGCCATGCCCTTGAAGATCGTCATCCCAAGTCATAAACGTTGGGACAGGGTGTTCGCGAAGAACATAGTAGTGGACCCCATCATCTGTGTTGCAGAGAGCCAGAAGGAGATGTACGAGCGTTACAACCCAGAGTGTGAGATAGTGACCCATCCCGATGACGTGATAGGCTTGATACCGAAACGGAACTGGATGGCGAAGCACTTCGGGGAACTGTTCATGCTGGACGATGATGTGCATGCCTGCAAGTATCTGGCCGCAGTGCCAGGAGAGAAGACGGTGGTGAAGGATAAGGCGAAGGTGACTAGGATCATCAATGAGCTGTATGACCTCGCCTGTCTGCTTGACGTGCATGTGTTCGGCTTCACCTCTCGCATCAGTCCGATGATGTATGAAGAGAATGCGTGGCTTTCCCTGTCGAAGATGATAACAGGCTGCTCGTATGGTGTGAGGTGGAACAAGAACGTGTGGTGGAACGAGGAACTGAAACTGAAAGAGGATTTCTGGATCAGCTGCTACATGAAGTACAAGGAACGGAAAGTTCTGACCGACCTTCGGTACTCGTTCTCCCAGAAAGACACGTTTGTGAACGCTGGCGGTCTGTCCGCCTTCAGGAACCAGGAAGAGGAGCGGCGGTGCATCATGCTCATTAGAAAGAACTTTGGTGAGAGTGTGAGGATAAAGGGCGCGACCAACAACGGCAAGGGTGTGACGAAGCAGATGGTTGAGTACAACATCAGCGTAAAATTTCCCTATTGAGTTCATCATGTAGTAACACCAAAATTCAATTACAATGAAACAGATTCAATTAAATGTGCCCGACGGCAAACGTGTCGAGTGGCAAGAGGTGGATGGCAAGACCATTGCCGTCCTTGTGGACGAAGAAGTGAAATACGATCGTCCAGTAACAGAACGCATCAAGACCTTTGAGGACGCTTGTGTAGCGTTGAACAAAAGAGCGGAAGCAGGTGACGAAACAGCTGGAGATTTGCTTGCCGACTATGAAAGCAACAGAGACAACATTTTATGTAAAGAGATGTTGGCTTGCATGAAGCTCTTCATCATCGTTGCTGCCCTCAATGATGGTTGGGAACCGAAGTTCGAGAAAGACGAGTACCGCTATTATCCTTGGTTCCGTCTATACACCAAAGATGAGTATGAGGAACTATCAGAGGAAGAGAAGGGGCGTGCCGTTCTCCGCTCTGGCAGCAATGCGTATGCGGATGGCGGGGTCGTGTACGTGTATGCGCACTACGCTTCCTCGAGCTCGATCACGCACGTCGGCGCGCGTCTTGCCTTCAGGACAAGTGAACTCGCATTATACGCAGGCAAGCAGTTCGCAGAGGAATTTGCCGACTTTATATTCAAGCCTCGTGACAACGAGGATTCAGAATAGAAAGACTACAAATTAGAACGAAAAAGCGTAAATCGTTAGTAAACGTTAAGGCGCCAAAATGGTGAAGTTTCTGTTTCACCATCTTGTCAAAAATCACGAAATTTACAGATGAAAAGGAGAGCAGAAAAATGATTATCAGGACAAGAAACGGATATGACTTCTTTGAGGTGTCTTCGGCTATGCAGAAGGCAATCAGGAGAGGTGACACCGGAGTCGCAGGATTCTTCGCATTGGAATTGTGGGAGAGCGGCTACCGTGACTATGTGTGGAAACGACTGTTCACCATCAGCGCAGAGGACTGCTGGGGCCTCATCACTTCCGAGGTGGAGGCTCTGTGGCAGGGGCACGAACTGGTGAACAAGAAATCGAACGAGCCGAAAGGCAGAATCTTTGTGAGCAAATGCGTGATCCTGTTGTGCGAGTGTGCGAAGTGCAGGGATGCCGACCACCTCCAGAACTTCATCTATGACCGGAGGGATGTTGATGTCGAGCGTTGGATAAACGACGTGAGGCGATATCCTATTCCCATACCTCCATACACCTATGACGTGCATACGAGGAAGGGGAAGAAGATGGGCAGGACAAAGAAGGAGTTCTTCAAGGATGAACTGGAGGCGTTGCAGCCACGGGTAAAGGGCTTGTTTGATGACCTTGTGGAGGAGGACGTTAGTAAAAGTTAAGGTGTGAAAATGGCGAGGAATCTGTTTGCATTTCTCGCCATTTATGAAGAACTTTACAGTATAAATCAAATCAAAGTTCAACCTAAAAAGAGACAGACATGAAGCATGTAAATTCATCACTGAAAGGGAACATCGCAGAGGTGTTGAAGGATGTTCCAGCAGACAAGACATTGTATTTTGAGTGTGAGATTGGTGACTGGGTCGCATCCGTCACCAAGAACACCATCATCGACAAGGCGATGACCAAGATGCCGGAGTTCTTCTTCAATGCGTTCGTAAGTGTGAGACTTGACGGCTCAACCGTGATACCATTGTTCAACCGAGTTGAGCAGGCTGCATGGATAGCAGCCCAGGAAGAATACTCAGCGGTGAAGGGCGAGGCATTGCAGAACGAGTACCGCAGAAGATAAACGATTGTTCAACCATAAAACATGAGAAAGATGAAAACAAAGAGAACTCATTTGAATGTTGCTCCCATTGCGAATGATGACGAGGTGTATGTAACATCCGACATCGCGAAGCAATTAAGGGAGAAGGGGTTTGACAAGAATTGCCGTAGCAGATTCTACCAGCAACCCAGCGGAAACATTGAAGTTTACAATACGCTCGTTGGCGAAAACTTCAACAGAAGCGAGCTCAGAAACACCTGGAGCAGACCGACATTGCAGATGGTGCTTCTGTGGCTGCACGGGAAGGGTATTCACCCTTGCGTCGACTGGCACATCAGTGCGAACAAGTATTATGCCACCATCACCGGAAAGGCGAATGCTGATTACAGCGTCGGCTTCTATGAGGAACTGGATGCTGCGTGGATGGCGATCATCAGGTATTCAGTTGAAAATCTTTTGTAGCCATGGCAAAGCATTGGTATGTGGAATTGAAGGAGGTTGGGCACGATGTGCTCACCACCGAGTATGTTGGCAACAAGAGCCGTGAAGAGGTCATTAAGTGGTTCGGGCTTGACCAGCCTGACGTTGAGTGGTACAAGTTAAGATGCGAGGAGGAATGATTATGAAAACAGAAGAAGAGAAAAGAGAACAAGCTATTCAGAACATCGCAGAAGGGTTGCGGAGAAATAAGTTCTCTGTGGTGTTCAAGGTTAAGAAAAAGCCTGCCGGCATCAAAATCATCTTTGAGGTGACGCAGGAAGAGATGGACGCAATGTTAGAGAAGGAGGAATAACTATGAGCGTTAAGAATTTGAACTCACGATTCTTCGATTGCTGCGAGGTGAAAGGTGACAAGATAACCATCCACAAGTGTGTCATTGACAAGGCTGTCAAGGATAGCTACAAATATGCAGACCTTTGTGGATCAGCCGACAGAGAAAGTGGGCAACGTGATGTAATGGAAGATTTGCTCTACGTCATTAAGCGAGCGAGATATATTGAGAATGAACGGAGAACGAAAAAGATGTTCTCATGAAAAAGGAGGAATAAGTATGGCAGAACATAAAACAAAGAGGTGCGGTATTACAGTTGCGAAGGCAGACAAGAAAGAGTTTGAGCGTGTGTGGGATTTCGTTCATGCGATGGAAGCTCTGTTTGATGGACGCGGCGTTTTTGACGGAGATTGGCGCGACTGGCCAGACGATGACAAAGATAAGAAGATGATGCGCAAGATTGTGCATGAGATTGATTGCGATGAGGATGACGAATTGGTGGTGCTGGAATTTGTGAAGCGTAAGTTCCGCTGGGCTAACTATACCGGCAGTTTTGGTCGGATTCTCTTTGATTGCGAGACGTTGATTGAAAACTGTTGTGACCCCAAACTCGATTATCTGGAGTTCAAGCCCAGCATCATGTATGCCGAGCGTAATGCTCTTGAGAAGATTGAGAAGATAATTGCCAGAGGGGAGAAGAGGGGACGTTCGGCAGAAAAGATTTTATTGGACATCAAGAAAAGGATCAAGGAGGCAAAGGAGGACTGACAATGGAAGCGGTAACGATTGAGAAGCTGAGGATGCTTGAGGCAAAGCATGGAACCAAACCTGCACCCAAGAAAAGGCGTTTGAAGGTTTTTTACGGATGGGCGAGGCTTGGCAAGGTACGCAAGCGGGAGTCCATTTCTATCATCTTTGAGAACGAAGAAGGTGCCGGATGTGAAACACAACGGTCCCATAAGACCTTGAAGAAGATGCAGGACACAGTCTTTGAGAGGTTCCAGACTGACGAGGAAGCACAGGACGCATCTTTTTGCAGGCAGGTGTTTACGGAATACTGCGTGTTCATGGACGAAAAGAGTGTCAACGGCAGTTTGGAAAAGGCGTTGCAGATCAATTCAGAACGAGACAAGAATCATGTTAGCAAGCAGGTGAGGAAAGAGATTGCAGACAAACTGCGAACTTCTTTCCTCACTTCGCATCAGGGATATGTTGAACCCATAAGACAACTGGAGTTTGATTTTTTATGAAGACATATTATTTGACATTATCGCAGGTGTTTCCTGTTACTCATCCGAGAGCCGGAGAGGAAACTCATTTCAAGGATTGGCTTGTCGGTGCCTTGTACTATGGATCCACAAGTGGAAAAATACACACCATCAGAGCGAACTTCGAGCTTTGGGAAAAACGCTTTGAGGATATCTATGCAGGGAAGGCGTGTCTATCTGTTCGGTACTGGGAGGGTAAGCCTTACAGAAGCAAGCAGCATGAGATTGTGAGGCTGACGAAAGATGACGGCATCGGCATACAGAAACTGGAGTTTCCTTTTGGCACGCTCGATGAAGCCATGATAGAAGATGCTGAACATGTCGGAATGTTTGGCGGCATCGCCCAAACGCTTGCAACAAACGACGGCCTTTCGCTTAATGACTGGAAAGCGTGGTTTAAGGACTACGACCTATCCAAGTCAATGGCAATTATTCATTTCACGAAATTCAGGTATTGATTATGAAAGCAGAAGAGTACATACAAGACCACACTCGCAGGTGTAGCAACGAACTTGTAAGCGTGGAGTCTATCGACGGCAAGGAAGTGAGGTCGTATTACCCATGGATGACGGTTGAAGGTGCGCTGGAGGCGGTAAGGATTGCGCGGGAAGAACTTAGTCACTCTGAAGTGACCAAGACGTGTCCAAGATATGACCAAGAAGCTGTAAGTGATGATTTGGAGAAGGCGGCAATTGATTACGGAAACAGAACAGCATGGACTGACGATGATCCGTTCAATTGGATTCTTGAAATTGCTTTCAAAGATGGTGCCAACTGGCAGAAAGAGCAGATAGCAGCCAGAGACAAAACGCTTGACTACTACACCTTCGAGAACGGCGAGAAGCGGTTTGCGCAATATATTCTCGAAATGATTTCCAACGGCTGGCACATCAATGCTATTAAAACAGCATGTAACGATAAAATCAAGGAGGACTGAATATGGCAAGAAAGAAAAGAAGTGAAATGACCCCTAAGGAGCGCATGGAGTACATCATGACCGGCTCCACATGGGATGATGCAGAGGAGGTTGGCATCGAGATGCTTGCTCGTTGCTGTGCCTTGCATGTCTATGCGAGAAAGGAAGAGGACTACATACTCAACCTTTCGATGAAACTTACCGAAAGGATTTGCAGACGTGCAGATGAATGGGCGCATGAAGGTAACAACCCATTCGTCCTTGCCTGTGCGTCTGTAGGACATCGAATGGAGATTGAAGAAAAACTCATCGACATCAGGAAGGGAAAAAGGTATGAATAAGATTGCAAAATAACAAAATAGAGACATTATGGGCGCGATTGTGAAGGCGACAGATTGCAAGTGCATCATTTGCGGCAAGCAGGCCGTGACGTTCTATCCTGTCATCGATCCAGACATCCCATCTTATCCATACTGCCCTGCATGTCTGGAAAAGGCGATGATTGAAATGGCAAAGGTGGTATGGAAAGATAACGAGGGCATGCAAGCGATTGCCGTGATGCAGGCGAGAGAAACAAGGAAGAAATTGGAAGAACAAATCAAGGAATGATATGGAAGTATTAGAAACTCCTAAGAGTGCCGACCTGCGAGCATATTGTGGGTGGCGCGGCAATTCAGAAGATGACATCGTGACTGGTGGCACCATCTATCACGACCGGTCATCCAAGGGTGTCAAGAACGGCAAGCGGTACTTCAAGGACTGCTATCGTGCAGAGATTGCTGTTGACGGGAAGCGTTACCGTCATCGAGGCAAGACGAGGTATGACTGCGAGCAATGGCTGAAGGCAGTGCAGGAAGGGAAGATAAAGCCTACTGACAACAAAGCCGACTGGTGGAGGATGGAGCAAAGGAAGGATGAATCTGTACGCATCGACGAAATCATTGTGTCGGCTGCAGAAGAAGCTGTGCTCTTGTATGACTATCACACAACTGGCGACATCACGAAGATTAACGCCTATCTGGTGGATAGACTACTACCTCACATGATGTACTATGCAGCCCACACTTTGCATCTTGGTCGCGACAGCACTGTCACGGCATCTCGTCAGGCTGCAGGATTGTTGCTCACTCGCATCACTGCTGGCCGTCCCGTGCAGAACTTTACCGCCACCTGCAAACGTATGTTGCGAGTGTTCAAGGAACGTGGTAATTTCTTCTATTACGAGAATGCGCCAGAGCAGGTGAAGATCATGGTCAACAAGATTAACTTTGACTCACTTGCAGAGGTGTGGAAGGTGACGAAGGACAGACGGCTGTAAAATGTTCGGGGCTGTGCCGTTGAAAGCAAACAAGCGTGTGCGCTCAGAAGTGAACAGTAAGCACGGCGCAGTCCCGACAAACCATCGCTTATGAAAGGGAAAGACAAACAGCAGTATGTGGTGTATGACCAGTTCCACTGGCTTGCGCCTGACCATCTGGAATATGTCTTCGCTGGATGGGAGTATGCGTTGAAGAACTATGCGTTCCTAAAGCAGGCGCATCCCGACAAGACGCTCGGGCTCACCACGATAGAAGACTATGAGAAGCTGAAACCGAAACGTAAATAACAATCATCATGAGAAGTGTAATGAAGTGGGTGGTGGTGGCGTTGCTCTTCATCATCCTTATTGCGTGCGGCATCATCATGTCGCCATTGCTGGCGTTCTCCATATTGGCGGAGTCGCATGAAAGTTACAACAAAGTAAGAATGAGCTTATGAAAAGGAAAGACTGGAGAAACCTGGCAGGAACCGTCATGTGGTTCTTTGCTGGAATGGCCCTGTGGGGCTATGCCCTCACGCTTATGGAGCGAAGGGAAGAGAAGCAGGCAAGAGAGGGGCACTTCCCTCTTGAGTCCGATGACATCAGACGTTACTCGATAGCGATATTCGCTGGGATTCTGGCTGACATCCTGCTCGGTGCATCGTTGATTGCCTGGCTCAGCGAACGGTAAACGTCAGCAAATGTTAAGGTGGTAAAATGGCGGTAAAATGGTGAAGTTTTCGTTTGCATATCTTGTTAAAAATGAAGAACTTTACAGTAGAAAATTAAACAAGAAACCCTCTAAAAACAACGGAAACATGAAAGCTGCAATTATCGACAAGATTGGCAAAATGATGGCAGAAGCGATGAAGGAGGCCATCTGTGAGAATGAGCACAACGCCTACATCGACCACAGCGCAGGCGACTTCTACTTCACAGTGGAGGTGAATGAGGATGACGAAATCGAGGTTGAGGTGCTCAACAACGAAACCGACAAGACTGACTATCCGAACGTCATCGCTGCCATCAAGGCTGCTATCCCAGACTGGAGCGATGTTGCCGACGATGTGAGAGATGAATGGCAGGAAATGGATGAGTGGCAGAGAAACGGCTTCAATGATGCCGCTGACTATTACCGTTGGAGATATTGTTGAACCTAACTGAGAGAGAATCATGAAAGCTGTAATTCCAAGAAGCGATGTAACCGGTCCTCTGTTGAAGGAGATTGAGGACTTCGCCAGAGTGCATGGTCGGTACTACAGCGAGGTGCTCGATTCCTTGCTTGACTACATCATCTTCTGCTTCGACATTGACCACACGCCTCTACCTTGGTGGAAGTACAATCACGAAGAGACGGCGAAGTTCCATCAGATGATGATCACGTATTTCCTTCAGATGGAGGTGGCATTGAAGCATCGGTCCTGGTATGACATGTTTGGCGACCTCTTTATGGCATGGGCTGGCGACAAGAAGTATCGCGGCCAGTGCTTCACTCCGATGGATGTGTGCGATGTGCTCGCTCACGTCACTCTTGACAGGAGGATTGAGGATGACCCAGTCATTCCATGCCGTGCTTTCGGAAAGAGGGTGATTGTGAATGATTGTGCCTGCGGAAGTTCACGAACCTTGCTTGCCGGACACGCACTCTTCGTTGAGAAGGGGCTTCGCAAGCCTTACCTCATCGGTGAGGATCTTGATGCGATGTGCTGCAAGATGAGTGCGGTGAACTTGATGTCGCACGGATGTTATGGCGAGGTTGTGTGCCACAACACGCTGACTGAACCTGGTGAGGTGCGGATGGGATTTGTGGTCAACGAAGGCATGTACCCATTTGTCGGCATCCCCACCATCAGGAGAGAGAACAAGCCTGAGCTTCTTGTCACCACGGCTGTGTGGAGAAGAAAGAAGGAGCAGGCAGAGAGAATGAAATCAGAAGAGCCTCAACCGAAGAAGCAGGAGGCGGTGCAGTTGAGTTTGTTTTAATGTTGAACAAAAACGAGAATTAGTTATGATAACAATAGACGAAGTAAAAAAAATAGTAACCCTTATTAAAAGGGCGAATTGTACAAGCTATGCACTTGTCAGCGAGACGGCAAAAGAACTTGGAGTAAAAAAGACCGTCCTCATGCAATACATAGAAGATAACCCATCTCTTTTCTCCTTGGTGAAAGTAGAGAAGGGCAAAAAGAACTATGGGCTTGCTATAAGAACTTGTTATAACACTCCTGTTGAGAATCCTGACTCTGATGAGTGGCTCAAGATGATGCAAGAAAAATGGAAGAAAAAATTGCATGTCATGAAAATGGATTACTATGGTGTTGTTGAATTTCATTTTTTCGGTATTGACAGTGGTGGCAGTTTACGAGAGCATCTATGGAGGAACACTAAAGAAAAAATTGATTATTTGTCCGAAAATGGAATAATCGAATTGACTGAGACTGGATACGGCGGATTTGGTGATTATCATAAGGGAAAATGGTATCTTGTAAACGAGAAGAGCTTACAATCATTAAAAGAGAATGGATGGACTACGGATTTTGCGGAAGTTGTAAATGAATTAAAAATTTGATAAGATTATGACAGAAAAAGAATTTTTATCAGAAGTATGGAGGGCACATGACATTGTGCTCACATCCGAAGGCATCAAGGCGAGAGTTCAGAACGTGTGCTTCACAACCAGAAGCGTCCGAATCAAAATGCCAGGTGACGGCATGCCTGAGTGGATTCGTTGTGAACTGATTGAGGCGCACACCACACAGAAGGGTGATGCGTGCGACCCAGCGACGATCATCGAAGAACTTCACTACAAGCTGCTGGCAGCTCAGGAAACCATCGGGAAGAAAACCGAAAAAATCAAGGAGCTGGAGGAGAAGGTGAACAAGAACCACCTCAAAGACCTTCTTTGTGCCTTGAACCTCATGAAGCAAGGTTTGCAGGAGAGGAAGCACAAGATGGCTCAGATTGAGAACGGGCTTCAGATGATAGATGATGTGATTGCCAAACTCAAAGGTGGAGAAAAGGATGAATGACCGTGTATGAGAACTTTGAACGGAAAGAAATTCTATGAAGAGCCGACCAGCTGTGGAACCTGTCCGTTCTTCTACAACGGTACGACCTACACGCCCATCAGCGACAGAGGCTCAACCACTGGGCACTGCCAGCAGTTCGACGAGTACCACAAGTCGTGGCGTTCCGTCCCGAGGCGGTGCGCCAAGCTGTTCAAGAAATTGTTTGAGTACCCGGACGGGTGCGAATTAGTGATTGTTGCGAAAAATGGAAATGATTCAGAAGAACGGTAAGTTCATAATCATCGGGGCGTTCGTGCTCCGCATCAAGGACGTGCAGGCTGTCGTTGTTGACGAGAATATGACCATCAAGATAATGATGCGTGGCAGCGATCGGGTGTATATGACGCCATGCAACAACGAGGAGATGGTAACTGCCTACGTTCAAAAGATTTTGTATCTGCTAAACGAGGACTGACATGGAAGAAAAGGAAATGAACAAGAGCTTCTACGAACTGGTGAAGAAGGTTCGCAGAAACCAGAAGTCGTACTTCGCCACGATGGACAAGACGTTCCTCGCAGAGGTGCTGCGTCCGATGGAGGAAGAACTCGACCGACGGCTGAAGACTGAACGCCCGACCCTTCCCACCGCACTGCAGTTCAGGAAAGCGGTGTGGGACATGAGGGGATGGCAGAACATGTGGGTGGCCACCTACACGGAGAACGCCAAGAACAACTCCATCAAGTGTGAGAAGTTCATCGACAAGTGGATTCTCAAGACAGAGGAATTCATCAAGGAGCGCCAGCAGCCGAAATTGCAGTTTGAAGAATAACGGGTGAGCGAGTGCGTCGGGAAGCTTTTCTCGAAGAACTCTGCATGGTGACATTATGTCCCGGCGCACATCGCCTCACGCCATATCGGTGCAACGAACGGCTATTTTCACTACATTTGCACTGAAAAACAACAAAATGGAGGAATCGACATGAAGAATGAGTTGACAATGAAGCAGGAAATGTTCTGCCAGGCATACGTCGATACGGGCATCGCCAGTGCTGCGTATCGGCTCGCCTATGACTGCAAGAAGATGAAGAGCGAGACCATCTGGAGCAATGCCTGCAGGCTGCTTGCCGACAGCAAGGTTAAAGCAAGGGTGGCTGAGATTCAGAGGGAGAACGCGAAACGCTCCATCGTGGACAGGGCACTCGTCGAGAAGAAGCTGATGGACATCGTGGAAGTTGACCCTGCGGAACTGTACTACTGGAGTGAAGAGAAGGGCAAGTTCGTGATGAAGAGTCCGCATGAGTTGCCAAAGCATCTGCGCTCTGCCCTCAAGAAGATCAGCAACAAGCGTGGCGAGTTGACCTATGAGTTCAATGGGAAGGTGGAGGCTGCAAGACTGCTGGCCACGATGAACGGATGGGAACAGCCGAAGGAGGTGAAGCTGAGCGGTGGCGGTGTTCCTGTGCGGTCGGAAATCCGTATTGGATTCGATGACGAGGAAAACGAGTAGCAAATTACGGGCAAATTGCAGGCAAATAAAATGGTCATCAATCCGAGAAAACTCAACCCTAACGGCTTCTGGCTGTTGCGGTGCCTCCAAGACGAGGCGCTGCGATACGTTGTGCTGTATGGTGGCTCATCGTCGGGCAAGTCATTCAGCGTTGCACAAGTAGTGCTCATCATGACGCTGTGGGATGGTGAGAACTCTCTTGTGATGCGTAAGGTCGGTGCTGCCATCAGCAAGACGATATACGAGGACTTCCGTGTGGCTGCACAGACGTTGGGTGTAAGTGACATGTTCAAGTTCGTGCAGAACTGCTGCAGGTGTGTTGTCAACGGAGCGAAGATAGACTTCTCTGGATTGGATGACCCAGAGAAGGTGAAGGGTATCTCCAACTACAAGCGCGTGTTGCTTGAAGAGCTGTCGGAGTTTGAGTTGCAGGACTGGAAGCAAATCAGGAAACGTCTGAGAGGAAAGAAAGGTCAGCAGATAGTTGCCACCTTCAACCCCATCAATGAGCAGCACTGGATCAAGAAAGACTTCATCGACATGGACAAATGGCATGACGTTCCTATGCATGTGATGATAGGAGGCGAGAAGGTGCCAGAGCATCTGTGCCGTGTGAAGAGCGTGAGGATGAATGAGCCTAAGATGGTGATGAATGCGAGGACTGGAGAGCTGGAGCAGAAGCCCTCAAACGCTGTACTCATCCAAAGCACCTATCTTAACAACTTTTGGGTGGTCGGCTCTCCTAACGGGAAATATGGCTACTATGACGAGCAATGTGTGGCAGACTTCGAGTATGACCGTCTGCACGATCCAGACTACTACAATGTCTATGCGCTTGGCGAGTGGGGCGTGATACGCACCGGAAGCGAGTTCTTCGGTTCGTTCAACATCGGCAAGCATGTGAAGCCTGTCGAATATGACAGCGATTTCCCTATCCATCTGAGTGTCGATAACAACGTGCTGCCGTACATCTCCTGCTCGATGTGGCAGGTGGACACCTCCAGCGGAAAGCGTGTCGTTGAAATTGGCGAGGTGTGCGCTGAGAACCCGAACAACACCGTGAAGAAGGCTGCTGTCATGGTCGGTGCTGTCCTGAATGGCATTGGATATGACGGCAAGGTGTATGTGCATGGTGATGCAAGCACCAGGGCTGCTAACACGTTCGATGACGAGAAGCGCAGTTGGATGGACTTGTACATCGAGACGCTGAAAGGTTGCGGGCTCGATGTGGTTGACTGCGTGGGTGACAAGAATCCGAGTGTTGCCATGAGCGGTGAGTTCATCAACCAGATACTTGATGGAGAGGTTGAAGGTGTGGAGCTGGTGATAGGTGACAGTTGCAAGAACTCCATCATCGACTATCAGAGTGTTCAGAAGGATGTGAACGGTGCGATGCTCAAGACGAAGGTGAAGAACAAGACCACTGGGCAGAGTTATGAGGAGCACGGGCACCTGAGTGACACGCTTCGCTATATGGTGGTGGATGCCTGCAGGGATGAGTTCACGGCATTCAGCATGAGGAGAAAGAGGAATATCTATGCCAAGGATGGTGCCGTCAAGTTCTACAATGCCGATGGTGAGTTTGAGTATGGACAGAAGGTGCTGTATGTGATGCCGAACGTGGACGGCATGTTTGTCATGTGCCAGGCTGACGCATTGGGCGACCTCTGGCATATCGTTTCCGTTGCGTACCGTGAGACCATATCGACTGAGGAAATGGCGAGCCTCATCATTAAGAGCGGTGCCGATGTGTGCGTCATAGAATGCGCCGAGGCTTATTTCCCATTCGTTCGTGACCTGAGAACACGCACCACCATGCCTGTGAAGGTGATGAAGGAGTTTGCCGATGTGGATGGTCGCATCGCTGCCACAAGTGACTATGTTTGTGAGCGGATGCGGTTCAGCAGTCTGCAGGAGGATGAATACGGGTTGTTCATGAACAGCCTATATGACTACAACAAGGACAGCGAGAACAAGTGCGCCAGTGCTGTGCTGAGTGGGTTGGCTCAATACGTCCAGAAACGGTCGTGACCATTTCCGTGAGTCCACGAAAATGATGATTCTGCGATTTATAAAATAAGCATGAAAAAAAGTCTTATTTTGTATATTCATTGTAATCGTGTGAAAAACATAAAGTTATGGCGATATTTTAAGAAAATGCGTTTTCAAGATTTCGCTTGCGAGTATCACGGATGCAATTTGTCACTAATTTTGCGACAAAGAAAATCGCGTGATGAATTGGTTCCAACATCTATTTTCAAAGAAATCGACTGAGAATGTTGTGGCGATAACGGAAGAATCGCCACAGCCTTCTGCCTCTCCAGTTGACAGAGGTGCCTTGTTGCTGGCTGCTCTTGATGAGCGTAGATTGGAGTGCAACATGTCGTACATGGACATGTATCGGTGCATACCCGAGGTGTTCTTTCCCATTGAGTATATAGCGAGCCGCATATCTGGTGGCAATTTCCAGTTGAAGAAGGAGGCTGATGACAGCGTGGTGTGGAGAAACCAGACGGTGAACAAGTTATTGAACAAGCCCAACTGCGCATTCTCATGGAAGGAGTTCGTGCATGATCACTTCGTGTGGAAGCTGACGACCGGCACGAGTTTCATCCGTGCGGTCACAGCGATTGATGTTGACTACCGCAGTGTGCTGGCGTACTGGGTGCTACCATCTGACAGAGTTGAAGTGAAGGCTCCGAGAGCATTGGTTCCCTTGTTTGACGTGTCCGAATTGTCCGACCTGATTGCGAGTGTTGATGTCATGGGTGCGTTCGGTTACCAGATGAGGATAGACCCAAGACAGGTGATGATAGACCGTGACGGCATCGCCACATTGCTCATCGAGAACGGATATATGAAGGCTCACAGTCGTCTTGACTCGTTGAGGAAGAACATATCCAACCTGCTTTCTGTGTATGATGCCCGTAACGTGATTTTCACGAAGCGTGGTGGCATAGGCTACATCGTGAGCAAGAAGATGGATGCGACTGGTACCGATGCTCTGACAGAGGCTGAGAAGAAGCAGCTCGTCGAGCAGAATGCTGAACGGTACGGCATAGGCAAGGGTCAGTTGCCCTACGGCATCAGTGATGTGCCTATTGACTTCGTCCGCACGAACCTCTCCATCGCCGAGTTGCAGCCATTCGACGAAACGCTGGCCGATGCTATCAACATCGCTGGTGCGTATGGTGTCCCTGCGGTGCTGGTGCCAAGAAAAGACCAGAGCACGTTCAGCAATCAGGCGACTGCAGAGAAGACGGTGTATGCGAGTGTGGTGATTCCGATGGCGAAGGAGTTCTGCAAGATGTTCACCTCGTTCATCGGACTTGACAAGAGCGGCTTGTACCTCGATGTCGATTTCTCAGGCGTTGACTGCATGCAGGACGGCATGAAGACTGAGGAAGAGGTGAAGAAGCTCGTGAACGACCGTTGCCGCCAGCAGTTCCTTGACGGACTCATCACGCTGAACGACTGGCGCGGACAGATTGGCGAGGCGCAGATTGAAGAAAAAGAGAATCCTTTGTTCTCGAAGTTGAAATTCGACATGACAGACGAGGATCTTGAGATAGTTAACAAAATTATTCTTAACCAACAAAACCCTAACAACAATGGCAATAGAGCAGATGAAAAGCCTGGTGTACAAAACCAAGGCGAATGATGTGGATGAGAAGGGCATTGTTACCGTGGCCGTGAACGGAATCGGCGTGAAGGACTCCCAAGGTGACATCTCCATGCCTGGCTCATTCGACAAGACATTGACAGAGAACATCCACAAGATGCGCTGGTTCCTCAACCACAAGACTGACCAGCTTCTGGGCGTTCCTCTGAGCGGCAAGGAAGAAAATGGCAACCTTGTCATGGTCGGCAAGATTAACCTTGAGAAGCAGATTGGTCGTGATGTGCTTGCAGACTACAAGCTGTATGCAGAGAACGGACGCACGCTGGAGCACAGCATCGGTGTGAGTGCCGTGAAGCGTGACGAGGCAGACAAGAGCAAGGTTCTCGAGTGGAAGATGTGGGAGTATTCCACGCTGACGGCTTGGGGCGCGAACCCTCAGACGTTCCTTGTGAACATCAAGAGTGCGACCCGTGAGCAGGTGGAGGAGGCTGCACGCTTCCTCAGCAAGGCAGCGGAGGGCAAGTATGGACATTCGGACGAAAGATTAAATTCATTCGATATGGAACTGAAGAAACTTTTGAAGGCGCTTGACGGTGCGAACATCGTGAAGTGCCCTTACTGCGGTAAGGAGTTTGACTATGACGAGCAGGCAGAGCGTTCGTTCAGCACTCAGGTGCTGGAGAATGCAGCCATGTACGCACGCTGGATTGCCGAGGACAGGGTGTCAGAGGAAATGCACAAGCTGACGCCTGAGATTCAGGCAGAGGTGATGGCAATCCTTCAGGCTGTGAACATCATGAAGGCTGGCGGTGTGCGTCCTACAGAGCAGAAAGCGCTCGTCGAGTTGTACACAGAGAAGAACATCCAGGATGCGATGACGTATGTGCGTTGTCCGCATTGCTGGAACAAGGTATACAAGACAATGACCGTCATAGGCAAGACGGGTGAAGACCTCACGCCCAAGAATGAGCCGTCTGGAGACACTCATGAGAAAGGCAATGGTGAGGGCGATCCTGAGCAGACGAAAGCCGCCGAGGGCACTTTCGACCTCTTGAGTCTGGGCGATTGTTTTGCTCAATAGACAACCGATTTATTAACCACTAAAATTTTCTGAGACATGAAGTGCAAGAAAATGACAGTAGATGAAATCCTCGCGCAGCTCAAAGAGGGCACCAGCGAGGAGAACAAGGCTCAGTTGAAGAGCCTCTATTCACCAATCGTCAATGCCATGAACGACATCCTTGACGAGATTGTGAAGGGTGCGGCAGACAAGGAAGACCTCGCCAAGATTGACGAGCTCAAGTCTGCTGTTGCCGAAATTAACGGCGAGAAAGGCCTGAAGAGCGACATCACCAAGTTGTTCGAGCAGGTGAAGGAAGTGAACTCTGTGATTGCCGACCTGAAGAAGCAGGGCGTGAAGCAGGAGCTCATCAGCAAGTTCGACGAGCAGTTGAACGCCATGTTCGACTCCGAGAGTTTTGAACTCTTCAAGACTGGCAAGAAGACGAAGACTGGTTCTTTCGACATCTCTGCTATGAAGAGTGCCGAGTATCCTGTGAACATGACCAGCAACTACACTGGCTCGATTCTCATCAGCCAGCAGCAGAAGCGCGTCATTGACCCATTCGCGTCTGGCAAGACCCACCTCCGTGAGGTTCTGGCTACCGAGCAGGGCGATCCTCAGTTCCCAACCCTCACCTACAACCAGATTTCAGCACTGAACCGCAACGCACGTTTCGTGACCGAGAACGGTTTGCTGCCTGAGTCTGCGTTCAGCGTGAAAGAGGTGACCACGGGCACGAAGCGCCTCGGTACCACCATCTTCGTTTCCAAGCGCATGCTCAAGAGCCGCGTTTGGGTTCGTTCTTACCTTCTCAACCGTATTCCAGTCTGCATCGCCATGGCAGAGGATTGGAACATCCTCTTCGGTGACGGTCAGGGCGAGAACCTTGAGGGTATCGTGAACAACGAGAACGTGAAGAGCATCGAGAGCATCATTGCTGATGCTGTCGTGACCGGCACGGCTGGTTCCGTTGCTTCCGTGGCAACTTACAACGGCGGTGCTGACACCATCATCACGTTCGCTGCCGCTCAGCCAGAAGTCCGTTCTGGTCAGAGCATCGTCTTCACTGGTGCTGCAGAGCATTCTCCATTGCTCACAGCGAAGACTCTCGTCAAGATGAACGACACGCAGATCCTTCTGCCTGGTGTCGCTTATCAGAGCGAGACTGCCGCTAACCTCGCGTTCACGGTCAAGAACCAGTTCTACCAGAACATCGAAGATCCGAACTCTGAGGACGTGATTCGCACAGCGTTCGCTGTGATGAACTATGGTGAGTACAACCCGACCTGCATCGTGCTGAACCCATCTGATGTGAACACCATCCAGGGCGAGAAGGATACGACTGGTCGCAGCCTCAACCTCGTGACCGTGGTGAATGGCCGCAAGTTTATTGCTGGCTATCTCATCATCGAGAGCACGCAGATTCCTGTCGGCAAGTATTTCCTCGGTGACACTGTCAACGGTGCATCGCTGGTTGACTACACCAACCTCTCTGTTGAGTGGGCTGACGATGTGGACAGCAAGCGTCGCAACTGCGTGGCTCTCATCGCTCAGGAAGAGGTCATCCTTGCCCTCTACAACCCATTCGCATTCGCTTATGGCGACTTGGCTTCTCTCAAGACCGCCATCACGAAGCCTGCTGCCCAGGAGGAGCCTGAGACTCACACCACAACGACTGTTGTGTACGAGCAGGTTGACGCCACTGGCCAGAACCCTGCAAGCAAGGGTTACTACAAGAAGGTGAACGGTGAGTTCGTTGCCGCTACGGAGACCTCTCCAGCAGACAACACGACTTACTACACTCGCACTGAGACTGTGACTGAGGTAACAACTGAATAGCCATGAAGAAGACTCTTATCATAACAGGCAACGGCATTGCTCTTGAGCGTTTTGCTCGGGAGCAGCGCCTGCGCTTCAAGAAAGAGGGCTTCAACGTGACTGTCGGTGTTCCTTCCGTTCCTACCATCGACACGAAGGCGGCTCCTGCCGAAGACGTGAAGGAAGCACCAGCGGAAGTTGAGAAGCCTGAATCCGTTGTGGTTGTTGATAACGTATAAGTGGAAGATTCCAAGGAAGTGCAAGTTGAGGACTCCAAGGAAGCATCTGCGGAAGAATCCCAAGATGCACCAGCGGAAGACTCAAAGGAAGCACCTGCCGAGGATGTCAAAGATGCTCCGTCTGATGACACCAAGGAAGCTCCTGCTGCTGACGTGAAGGAAGCACCAGCGGAAGAGAAGAAAACTACGAAAAAGTCCAACAAGAAGTGAGCATGGTACGACTGATAGATTGCACGTATTTCACGAAGGGCGAACGCTTGGTTCAAAACGCCCCGATATCTCCTGACCGATGCGTCGATCAGAACGAGATTGCTGTCCGTGACAGCATCAACGGATGGATAGACAGCGTTCAGGAAGGTTTCCTCATCGCCATGATGGGCGTCAACATGACGAAGGTTCTTCTCGCCTACCTTGAGGCGAAGGAGATTGCAAGCCAGAGCCAGGGTGAGTCTGATGGTGCTGAGGAGCCGGAAGTGGAGGATGTCGAGACTGACGAGGAACTGGAGTTCCTTGCCAACGGTCTGAAGGAAAGCCTCGCCGACTATGTGATGTACAAGTTGCTCAGAGGCACGCAGCTTCATGTTCAGAACACCGGTGCCGTTGTGCTGAAGAGCGTGAACGACACTGGCGAGAACACGGCACGCCGTCAGGCTTCCGTGTGGAACACGATGGTGGGTCGCAACCTTCGCTTCCTCGATGAGGCGAAGCAGTGTCTGAGCAATTACACAATCTGTTATGTCACAAACATGGTGACTCCCATCAATGCGATGAACTTATGAAGGGAATAGTTGAAATATTGGGCGAAGTGGTTGCAGGTCTTAAAGAGGACTTGACAATCAGCGTGTGTGACGGCGTCGGCAGATGCACAGAGGTTAAGAAGCCCGAGGTGAATTACATATTCGGCAACGATATGTACATCAAGGAGAAGCTTGACACGATGAGCAAGTCGCCGCAGTCGGCAGACCGAAAGCCCAAGTTCCCTCTCGTCGCCTTGTTCACTCCTGTCATTGAGAAGCGTGATTCGGCAGACTATCAGATGAAGGCGAACGTCAACATCCTGATAGCCTGCTCATCTCGCCAGGAGTGGAGCAATGAGCAACGCTTGACGACATCCTTCGTGAACATCCTTCGCCCTGTGTATGAGCGTCTGATGTCCGCATTGAAGTCTGACGGAAGGTTTCTCATCGCCTATGATGATGTCATTCCTCACACTTACAGCGAGAACTACAGCTATGGACGATATGGTGCCTACACGCAGAGCGGCCAGCCCGTGAGCGAGCCCATTGATGCCATCAATGTAGGGAATCTGGAGATTAAGATCAAAAATGTCAAATGCGTAAATAGAAGATTACAATGAGACCAATACGTAATTGTTACAAGGCTGATTTCAATTCGGGCAAGAGTGGTTGCCCTATTGACTACGGCAAGATTAAGGGTGCCATCATCGTCCCTGCTGGCGAGAAGCTCCCTGCGGGTTTCGATGGTGATGACCTCCGTGAGGCTTGCCACGCTGATCTGCCCAACCGCATCTATCCTGTCCTCCTGTTCGTGGAGTACGCGAAGAACGGCGGTGAACCTCAGGTTAGCGCCGTTGGCTATGGCCCCAACAAGGTGACTGGCATCAGTGCCCAGACTGACACCTTCACGCTCGACGGTGTGGACTACGGTCTGCATGCAGAATTGCTGAAGAGCAAGAACGTGAAGCGTGATGTGTACTACTTCGACGAGGATGGTGTGATTTACGGAGTCAACGACGGCACGGACGTGCTGGCCGGCATTCCAATGAGCTGCATCTACTCGACCATCATCCCTCATCCAACTTCGGGTGCTGAGGAGTCGCTGACAGTCAGCTTCTGCCACCTCGACGCAGAGAAGAGCCAGCAGAACTATGACTTCATCGACACCGATATCCGCTTTGAGGATGCCCTCATCGGTTTGACCCCTGTTGAACTTGTGAAGGATGGTAGCAACAAGTACCACATCGTGGAGAAGGTCGGCGGTTTCGACCGCACGCCTGAATTCGGCACCGTCATCGCTGCCAACGCTGCCGCAACGATTGACGGCATTTCTGCCGCAACCTATGCTGATGGTGCTTTGACGCTGACGGTGACTCAGGGTGCAACACCAGCACTCAAGGCTCCAAGCGCATTGTATGCCAAGGGTATTGAGGGCATTGTTGGCGTATGACACTCGAGGGAGTGACGTTTGTCGATGACGCTGTCAGGATGATGTCTCGGGAGGAGTTCGTTGAGAGACATAAGGACTGCTTCTGGCAAGACAGGAAAGAGGCTGACAGAGTGAAGATGCTTGAAGATGCTTACGAGATTATAAGTAGATGAGGGCTGGGCGAAAGCCCGACCCTCTCTTTTTAACCACTAACGATGAAGGGCTATGGACTTTGAAATGTTTTCTGATGCGATCAACACTGCTGTTGACGGGTTTGAGGATGCTGTCCTCGCATGCCTGGAGACGAACAAGGGTGTTGTGGAGGACATCGTGCATGAGCAGTTGTACAGCGGTGTGGACGGCAATAATGACTACCTGTCGCCCACCTATGACGATGACCCATACTTCAAGACACCGGCGCACAGCAAGTGGTATAAGGCTTGGAAGGAGAGGATCACGCCACCGATTCAGGGTGAATTGCTGTTTTTGCCTCCAAGACCTGTCGAGGTGCCGAACTTGTTCATCATCGGTACGTTCTATGACAGTATCAGGACTGAGCGGACAGCTGACAGCCTCCACGTGTTTACTGGAGGTTTCCGTGACGGCCCTCTGATTGAGAAGAAGTATGGAGAGTCCATCTTCATGATTGGCATGTCTGGAAAGGAATACTTCAATGAGCATTTCTTGAGAGACTGGATATTGAACTATTGGAAACTTTGTGGGCTATGAGTTGTGCGTGTGAGAGAAAGAAGATGATGAGTGACCTGGAGAGGATGAGCGAGTTGGCGAGAAAAGCCGCTCGGATGGAAGAAAAGGTGATGGCGGTATATTCGAGGCATGACGGAACGTATGCGTTCTGCGGTGTGGATGAGTTGAACGGTGAGGATGTTGTGGAGTACCGGCATTGGCTGTGAGGCATGGCAGAATCATGCCACTTGTTTAGGAATAACTAAACTCAAAAAAATATATTATGGCAGACATAAGAATTACTGATTTGGTGGATCCGCGTGCGATTGAGGACTTGCGGACTGTGAAAACCGAGGTGGACAATGTCCGCACTGCATACCTTGAAGTCATCAGGGCGACTGCAGAAGCCATCAAAATCAAGGTCGAGACGGTTGGCGACATCGAGAAAATCAACAATGTCGTCGCTGTCGGCATGAAGAAGGCAGAGGAGGCTACTGTCCGGCTGAACAATGCCGCTGACCAGCAGCGTCAGATAATCGGTCAGACGACCAATGTCATCAGCCACGAGCTTGCTGAGATTGAGAAGGAGAACAAGGCGAAGCGAGAGTCGTATGAGCAGGATAAGAGCGCCCTTGACATTGCCAAGAAGGTGCTCGGCACACGTGAGCAGAACATCCAGAAGCTGATGAAGACGAAGGAGTACCTGGCACTCACGAAGCAGGTGATGAAGGATGTGAACTCACAGTTGAAGGAAGGCAAGATTTCTCAGGAAGAGGCTCACCAGAAGCTGGCGAAGTTGGAGAGCGATTACCGCCTCGCCAACAAGGAGGCTCAGGAACTGAACAAGGTGCTGAACAATCAAGACAAGGAACTGAATGCTGTTGAAGGCAGTTACCAGCGGTTGTCACTCGAACTGGAGCAGATGAAGATGGCGTACAGGAAGATGACCGATGAGGAGAAGAATAACCCTGCAGGGCAGGCACTTGAGAAGGGCATACAAGAACTTGGTGAGCACCTGAAGGATCTTGATGCCGATATGGGCGAGTTCCACCGCAATGTAGGCAACTATGCGATAGCTGCTGGCGACTATGTTGACGTGATGCTGAAGGCTGTCGGTGTCAACGGCAAGTTCGGCAGTTCCCTCAAGATGCTTGCTGGAGAGGGCGGTGGTGACATCATCGCAGGTCTGAACACCAAGTTTAAGGCGTTCGGAGTCACCTTGAAAGGCTTCTTCGCGAATCCTGCCATTCTTGCCATCCTCGGCATCGGTGGAACCATCGCCGCTTTCAAGTGGTGGTATGACTACAACAAGGGCATCATGGAAGCCACAAGGCTTACGAGGGAGTTTCTGAATGTGACTGGCGATGATCTTACCGATATCCGCAGCGAGATTCAAGCGATTGCTGATGAATGGGGCAAGGAATACAAGGATGTGCTTTCCGCTGTCGATATCCTTACGAAGCAGTACGGCATAGACACGAGGGAGGCGCTGGATGTTGTCCGTGGCGGATTCCAGGCAGGAGCAGACCTTTCTGGCAATATGCTGAGCAACATGGAGCGCTATGCCCCCATCTTCAAGGACATGAAGCTTGATGGAAGCCAACTTGCAGCAGTCTTGGCGCAGACTCGCAGCGGCATCTTCAACGAACAGGGTCTGCAGATGATGCAGATGGCAACGAAGAGGCTTGGCGAGATGAGTTCTGGCACGAAGAAGGCTCTTGAGGATCTTGGTGTCAGCACGGACGAGTGGAATGAGAAACTGATGAACGGCGAGGCTAATTTCTTCGATTACCTGCAAGAGGTGAGCAGGAAGATGGGAGAGCTTCCCCGTGAGAGCCAAGAGGTGAGCAATGCCCTGAAAGAGGTCTTCGGTCGCAATGGTGCCGCAGGTGGCATGGAGATTGTGAAATACATCGGTGAGATGACTACAAGCCTTGAAGATGTGAAGAAGGTGACAGGTGAAGTCGGAACCCTGCACGATCAGCACATCGAAAAGATGAAGGAGCTGAACAAAAAGGTGGCAGGCTTGTTCGATGTGACGCAGAAAGGATTCGAGGAGTCAACGATAGCCGCAAAGATTTACCTTACTGATGCCTTGATAAAGGTTGTTGACTACTTGCAGAAAGCAGTCGACTGGACTGTCGCTTGGTATGACGAGAGTGTGGCTTTCCGAGCAGTCGTGCAGTACATCGGATTTGCTTTCAATGTTTTGTGGGCAAATGTGAAAACAGGAGTGAAACAGTCTGTCACTTTGCTTGAGGGGCTGGCAAGAGCCACCAGAGCCTTGTTTAATCTTGACTTTGACAAGTTTGGCGATGCCGTCACCGAACTATGGAAGTCGAGGTTCCAGAATATCAAGGACATGGGCAATGAGATTGTGGATGCCTTTGAGTCTGCCAAGAAGAGGGCTGAGAACGGGAGAGAAAAGAAAACTGGCACGGCTCCATCGGAACTTGCCGGCGACGAAGGTGGCGGAACTGGGACAACGACGATTACGAACCCTGTCATCACCACACCAAATGTAGGAGCCTCAACGGTGAGCAAGGAATCTGAGGCAAAGAATATGGAAGAGGTGCGTGAAATCATCATCGAAGCCACGAGGAAGACCATAGAGGACAGACTGAAACTTGTAGAGGAAGGCAGTGAGGATGAAATGAAACTTTCCGTCCAGTATGCTGAGGCTGAAATGGCAGCCGCCGTTGCCTCTGCACGTAAGAACTTCGCCAAGCAGAAGGGTGAACTGGATGCGAGCCTCGCCCAGCGGAAAATCAGTCAGGAAGAGTACAACAAGGGCATCGAGGTGCTGAATGAGGAAATGATGACAGCCGAACTTGCCGCAGAGCATGAGAAGAACGAGGCTATCAGTGAGGCGAGAAAGAAGTTTGCCAATGCCGAAATCGGTAGAATCAGCGAGTTCTATGCAGTGCAAAAGTCGTTGAGAGACACAGCATATGTGGAAGAGGTGACAGCCATCGAGCAGCAGTATGCAGAGGGCCTCATCACGAAGGAGGAATACGAGCGCGCCCTGTATGAGGCGAAGGTTAGGTATGAGCATGCTTCCGCATTGGCTGTCATAGAATCTCTCGAGAAGCAACTTGATGCAGAGGTGCTGACAGCTGAGGCTCGTGAGAAAGTGGTGCGTGAGTTGGCGAAAGCGAAGGCTGACTTGGCTAAGAAGGAGGCTGACGAGACCATTGCCGCCATGGAACGTGAGAAGAAGGCTGATGACGATCTTGCCAAGAAGCGTCAGCAGAACATGAGGAAGTGGATGCAGGTTGCAGGTCAGGCTATCGGGAAGATAAAGGGTTTGATGGATGCCATGTATGACGGGCAGATTCAGAAGATTGACGAGCAGAAGGAGGCAAATCAGGTGCACTATGACGAAGAGATTGAACGCATCGAGTCGCTGGCTGAACGAGGCGTCATCTCCACCGAGGAGGCTGAGGCTCGAAAGACTGCTGCCGAGAAACGACGTGCAGAGAAGGAGGCAGAATTGGAAAAGAAGAAGCAGGACCTGGAATACAAGAAAGCAGTGTGGGAGAAGGCGACAAGCATCGCACAAGCAGGCATAGCAACCGCACTTGCTATCACTCAGGCATTGCCGAATATCGCTCTTGCGGCTGTTGTCGGTGCCATGGGTGCCATTCAGGTCGCCACCATTCTTGCAACTCCCATCAAGGCGTATGCGAAAGGTACTGGCGAGAAAGGACACGAGGGCGGTCTTGCCATGGTTGGTGATGGTGGAAAGCGTGAGGTGGTCGTGATAGGTAATTCTGCATGGCTGACTCCAGACAAGCCTGTGGTGGTCGATTTGCCGAAGGGTGCGATGGTGTACCCAGACGTGGAGGATTGGAAACTCAGCGTTCCTCTTGTGGGTTCATCGACCCAGTTGCAGCAGACGGAACCGAAGATACTTGTTGTGAGCGACTACAAGCGTCTGGAGAAGAAGATGGACGAACGCAACAGACTTGCGAGGATGTCAATGAAGTTGCAGGCTGAAGCAACGTATAAGGCAGAGTTCGCACAATATAGGAGGGATTGCTGATGAAAGAGAAGTCTGTAAGGCTGGATGAGTTGTGTCTGGCCGAGTTTATAGACATAGCCTGTGGTGAGTATGGCGGCTTGGCAGAACGTGTCGGGTTGCCAGCCTCATCTGAGAAGGTGCAGAAGCTCGCATCGAGCCTCATCGTGTCGTATCGTGGTGTTGCTGACCCTGTCGGCATGAGGATGTTTGTGAACGATCATGGCAGTGAAGCGAAGGAAAGAGCGAAGATGGTGATGTTTGGCTTGATGAAGGCATTGGTTGACAATGGTGAGCCTGATGACGTGAAAGAGGTGAGAAGAATTCTTGCCGAGGATATCGGTCGAAGCCGTTGCGGACGTATGTCCGTCGAGGAATTGTCAGCGTTTCTCGGCAAGGAGTTGAAGAGTGTGGAGTTCTCCGTTGAGAGGAAGAAGGCGAAGAAGGATGTCTCAACAGAGGCGCATCGTTCGCCAGATGATGTGCGCCTTGGCTTCGATGCAGAGATTGCATGGGTGATGAGCCATTACAAGATGAGCATCGACACGAGAGTCGTGAGTGCAAGCGTGTATGCCAACCTCGTGAAGAATGCGGTTGCAGAAGTGAAGATGAAACAGAAGGTGAAGAAGTAGTGTTTCATAGTTAGAGATTAGGTTAGTTTTCACCACTGCGCTGTGAAGTGCGGTGGTGTTTTTTTTTGTTTTGATTTTGCCGTTTGGGTGGTCAAAAGGTGGTCAAAAAAACGATGAAATGTTAAAAATTAAAATATATAACAAAAAAGTTATATAAATATTTGTTAGTTTCACGAAAAAGCCGTAACTTTGTAGTGTCTTAAAAATAAAGGAAGTATTAACCACTTAAACCCCATTCGAAAATGAATTGGAACGAAATGAAAAGATTAGTCATCTCAAAAGGCTACGAGTTCGTAAGACATGGTTCGAGACATGACATCTACAGACACCCAGTCAAAAAGGACATCTTACAGATTGAAAGACATTGGTCACAAGAAGTTAGACCGAAATTGATGAAGAAGATTCTAAGTCAGATAGGCAAATAGCCTATCTGACTACCCAAAAAATAAAGATTGTCAAACCTAAATTATTGAGAAATTATGTTAGTAGCAATAGAAAAACAGAGCGATGGGACTTACATCGCATACAACAAGGAGAGCGAAGATTTCACCGCTCTCGGATCTGGTGACACCATCGCTGAGGCAAAGGAGGATTTCTTCAACAGCATAGAGGAAATGAAGGAGGTCTATCAGGAAAGCGGAGATGAAGTGCCAGCTGCCATGATGGAGAAGCCCACCTTCAAGTTTGACCTCGCATCCTTCTTTGAGTATTACTCTTTCATCAACGTGACTGCATTCGCCAAGATGATAGGCATAAACGGCTCTTTGATGCGCCAGTACAAGAAGGGCAACACCTACATATCAGATGCCCAGTTGCAGAAGATACAGACTTTCGTGAACAATATGGGCACGGATTTTCAAGGTTTGCGCCTTGTGTGACATGGGGGTGCAGTCCAGTTCCTGCACTACTTCCTTTATTTAAGACACTGACTGGAAGCCTCGGCACATTGCGTGTCGGGGCTTTTTGTTTGTTATTGGTGCAGTTCCTGCTTGAGGATTCTGCGCCCTTCGTGGATGCGTCGCTGGACGGTTCCCAGCGGAATGTGGAGGAAGTCGGCTATCTCCCTGTATGAGTAACCGAGAGCGTACATGATGACGGGACGGATGCAGATGCTTCGTGTTGAGGCTTGGCGGACATGCTGGATGACCTGCTTGGCACGGATGAGGGCGTCGGCATGTGCGTGTGTGGTCGGTTCCTTCGTCGGGAAGTCTTCAACGAGCACGGAGAACTTGCTTCTGTTGTACTGGTTGATGTAGATGTTCTGCATGACCTTGTAGGCGAGGCTTCTGAATGCGTGGCTTTCGTCGAAGCTGTCCCGTGTCTGCCAGAGTCTGAGGACGGTGTCGCTCACAAGGTCTTGGATGTCATCCTCGCCCTTGCAGTATCGCCCAGCCATCTGTCTGAGCCATGGAAGCTGGCTGATGAGTTCACTTGCGAAGTCCATCGTTGCCGTCTTGTTCTGTCCGCTCTCTCTCTATGCGGCTCATTTCCCTCATCCGCATGGCTTCCTGCCTCATGGTGTCGATGAGGCTGTCCACGACCTGCCCTCTCACCATCCTGTTGAGTTTGGAGAGGAGTGTTGTCATTCGATCGCATTTCCGCTCAATTCTCTTGAGCTGCCTGGTGATGTTCTTTTTCGGTTTCATGAAGGTGTAAATTTAGGAATTGTTTGGGATTCTGATTACAAATAAGGCAATGCGTTTGTTCGGTAGGCATGCAATCTGTGCTAAACGTCAGCAAATGTTAAGGTGACAAAATGGTGAAGTTTTCGTTTGCATATCTCGCTAAAAATGAAGAACTTTACAGTAGAAATCATTCAAAGAATTGTCGAACTTAAAAAAATGAGATCATGAAACAGAAAAATTTCAGAATGAGAGTGATGAAGTATGCGTACCAACTCAGAGAGAAGGACTTCGGAAGTTGGAGCGAGTGTATGAAACAAGCGTGGGCGTTGTACAGACTGGCGTCACGGATGCGTGGAGAGGTGGTTTCTTTCCTCTACCGCAAGACCAACGGGCAGTTCCGCCATGCCTTCGGCACACTGATGGGGTTGCCATCAGGAGCGAGCCTGAACGGCAAGCGGTTGACAAAACCGAGCTACAAGACGATGGCTTACTGGGATGTGAAGAAGGAGGGGATGAGGTGCTTCTGCGTAGAAAGATTGATTGCAGTGTATTGATTGAACGCAATTTACATTTTCTACAACTACATGAAACACAAATGTTTATAAAAACTCTTTGTTTCAAGAAAAGGCGGGCGTGGTAGAATCGCTCGCTTTTTCACGTATCTTTGCCGACAAAGAGAAAAGCTATGCTTTGTCGGTTTTATCTTCATATCAACAGCAATGTGGTGACGGTCGGTGAGACAGACTGCCACGAAGTGACGTCTGATGTCGCGAACTCGTCCCAGCTGGAGCAGAGTTGGGAACGCAAAGGATTTGGTGGCGTGAGCCGTAAATACGGCAGTCGCATCGAGTTTGTTGGTGACGCAGCACAGATGCTTGTTGACCTGTGGGATGACAATTATATCGAATCTGTGGCATCATTCGCCATACATGTAGCAGACAACCACTGGAACTTCTCCGAGGCGTGGTCTTGTCCTCTTGACTTCTCCACGTTCGTATGGGATGGCAACAAGGTGAGCGTGAACTGCGTTGACAATTCCGCCGCATCCCTCATCAAGGCTAACGGCGGAACGAAAAGCAGCTATCAAGTAAGCGCCCTGAGGTCTCAGCAGCCTCTTCTCTATGACCGTGTCGTGACGAGGAACGAGGCAGAGTACATGATGGTAGGTGACACTGTCCAAGGTGAAGACACATGGACAAAGGTTATTTCCAGAGCCGCAATTGATTGGATTGTCCCGATATCTCTTGTTGACACATCGAGGATGTCTGACCGCACGCAACTTGTTCTTCAGGACCAGGGAAGTTACTTTTACTTGCCTAACAATGCTTCTGACGATCATTTTGCAGAAGTCAACAACCTGACATCATTCTGGATTGATTTCAGGAATTTCAGGATTAAGTGGAATACGCCGAGGACAACTGTTGCCCGAACCATGACATTCATACTTGTCCAGTGGCCGCAGACGTATTCGTCGCTTAGAGCTGCAGTCCATGATCAAGCTCACCATAACATCATGATGGTTGAGGTGACCATCAATACTTCGACTAAGACTTGGGCTTGCCCGATATTCGGTAACTTCAGCGTTCAAGCTGGGAACAATCTCTCACTTGTCTGTGACGCGGACTACGCAGGTGGTGAAGAGTTCTGGATGAACACCAATCACGGCGACATGGCGTGGAACTCGCGTGGAGAGAACGTTGACATCAATGTCATAGAGCCTTCCGTCTTGTTGAACAAGATTCTTGAAACCGTCGCTGACGGGAAGATGACGATAACAGGAGAGATTTCTCCAAACATCGGAGGAGTTGCCAACACACGGCTTGCAGGCATGAAGATCATGGCAGCCGAAAGTGCCAGAGGATTCAATGACGCTTATGTCCACACGAGTTTCAATCAGTTCGCGAAGATGATGGAGTCTGTGTTCGGCTACGTGTACCAGATTACCGAAAGTGCTGGGAGAGCATCCGTTACCTTCCTCCACCGCAGTGACCTTTTCCAATCATCATCCGTGAAAAGCCTTTCGAGAACTAACGGCTTCCAGAGGAGTGTTGACAACAGCATGCTGTATGCAGAAGTAAAGATCGGTTTCGATGACCAGGAGTACGATAACGGCAACACTGGTAACGATGAGTGGAACTCCGAATACACCTACTTGACAGGCAATGCGATGAAGTCCGCGACGCTTGACCTTGTATGCCCATATAGAGCAGACTGCTACGGCGTGGAAGAGCTTGTTGCCAAAAGCAGCGAGAGGGAGAAGACCGACAAGGACGAGGATGTTTTCATCGTGAAGTGCCTTGAAAGTGTTGTTGACGGCAGGTGGAGAATTGACCGAGCGATTGCCGTAGATGGCGCTTACACAAATACCGTGTTCAATGCGGCTTTCACACCTATTTACATGGTTGAGGCTAACAAAGGATATATCTCATCCTTCTGCAATGGGTTGAGGCTTTCCATGACAAGCGGTAGCAGAAATGTGGTCGTAGGCGGAGAAGCCGTCACTAAGAACTTCGTTTTCTCTGGCAATGACAGGATGTTCCACTGCTGTGGACTGAAAGTCATGACTGATGATCAAGAACTTCCGATTGACAAGAACGGCGTGATTTCCTTTGAATATAATGGAGAGGTGTACTGCGGCTACCTCAAAAGTGTTAAGACGAAGTGTCAGAGCGAAGAGCCTCTCGAGTATGAACTGATTGAATGTTGAATATATGAGTTACATAGTAAGTCCATTTACACCTGTTTTCTGGAAGCCGACCACAGACCCGTTCGGCGCCAAGTCGAAATATGTCCAGACTTGGGCACAGACAGACAAGATTCTTGTGCAGTGCATCCAGTTGACATCATCAGCGCCTATCGCAGGTGTTGACGGTGACGTTCCTGCGCTTTCTCTAAAGAACCTGGAGACAGGTTCTGTGACCTCATTGGCTTGGCAGTCATGGGCGATGAACAGCTGGGCGACCGTGAAGTGGTGTGAAGTCACCTCTCTGTCAACTGGCATATATGCGCTTATGCTTGGCAGCGTGGAGAGCGAACCTTTCTGTGTGACCGATGTCGATGACTATATAGAACGCACAAGCCTCATCCAGTACAGCATGGTTGACAACAGAACGCGCCTTGACACGGCATTTGTCGTTGACGGAGAGAGGCAGTTCTTCGATTTCCGTGTTCCTGGAGGATTCATGGACAACGGGTGGTCATTCGGCGTTGACAATGAGCAGTTCACGACGAGCATGTATGACAGCATTGACGTGCATGCCCATGAGCTGACTTTGAAGACATTCACGCTTGGTGGAAGTGAGGGCGTTCCGTCGTGGTATGCCGAGCTTCTGAACAGGTTGCTGACATGCTCGTATGTGTATGTAGATGGCGTGCGTTACTCTCGCCATGAGAGCGACGTTCCCGAGATTGCAGGAGAGATGGAGGACTTGAGAAGTTACATCTACACGCAAGTGCTCCAGCAAGTGAAGTATCTTGTGCCAGAGATAGAGGATGCCAACATGATTCGGCTGAGAAGGGTTGGTGACGTGCAGGATGATTACCGTGTGAGTGACATTGATGGAGAAACAGTGAACAGAATGATATAGAGATATGACGGAAGGTGAGATTCAGGTGATTGTCGCCGAGGTGCTGCGGAGGATACGCGAATATTCGGCACGGGTGGTGGACTTGACGGATGTCGGTTCGCTCCCTCCTGATGCGTGGATTGAACTTTCTGAGGGCAGAAAGGTGAAGGTGTCTGACTTCATTTCTGCTGCAAGGGCGCTTAATCTCATCAAGAGCGGTGAGAGCACGCCTGCGAGCGACGACAAGGTGTATTCATCGCTGAAGTCAGACGAGATATTCCTGAAGATTGTTGATGCATTGGGCATGTACCTGCGCAAGGACGCTGACGACATAGACCCAAATACTGCGACGTTCGGTGATCTGATAGTTAGGAAGGGTACGCGTTCAAACGGCACGCTCTCAGATGGTGGCATAGCAGCCGAAGGCGATATAAGTTCAGAAGGTCAAGTCCATGCGGCAAGAAATGTTTTGATAGGACTTGCGAGCCTCATCGAGGAGACTGTCGAGCGTAAGATATTGAGCACATACGGTAGCGTTGACTCGATGGTGAACGGACATGGCACCTTCCTGACGAATAAGGACAGATTCCAGACGACAAACATTGAAGCGAGAGGAAGTTTGACGGTGATGGACCTCATCATCAATCAGCTTCATGCCATGGAGGGCGATTACTACTTCGCTGATGTCGGTGCGATAGAGCGTGTGGTGACGATTGACGAAAACGCTCATTCATACAGATTGTACTTGAAGAAGGACACTGAAACAAGTATCATCACGTTGTGGGAGGGCGATATCCTGTGGAGTGTGGCAAACAATCTGAGAACGCACAAGACTACTGACGCTTCTTTCTACGTGCATCCGTCTTGGATGCTTGCCAATGCCATCGATCAGGAGCACTTCTTCATTGATGTGACGCTTTATGACGACGCGCAGTTTGGCATTGAAGTTGGCACGACCAATTTCCCACCAGAGGCTGGTTTCAACCTCGTCAGACGTGGCAATGCCCTGGCAAGGCTTGATGACAGCAAGGCAGAACGGGCGAGGGTGTGGCACATCAGCAACACGGAGGGAAGACTGGAGTTCCTGGATTACCTCTACACGCCTGTTGTGGATGATGAGAACTACCAGACAACTGTCGGACGCCTGCCTGACATCGAGGTGCTGAACAACTGGTTCCACTACCGTAACCTTGGTGAGCCTCATGAGCATGTCGGCGTGTACACCCGATTCCTCTTTGCAGAGAACTTCGTGCACATCGACTGGATGGGACGTGTGGTGAGCCAACAGAACTACCGTGGGGAATGGAACCTTGCGACCGCTCAGAGCGCCACCGATTACTACAAGGTTGACAAGACCAGGCAGAGAGTGAATGACGAATACATCGAGACGGCGTATCTGACCGACACGGTGACATGGCTCGGAGCCATCTGGGGGTGCAACCACACGGGCACCACGCAGGAACCGACATGGTATTCCTCGCACTGGGTGATGATGGGTGGCAACAACGCATGGGACATCGAGCTGCACAAGACGGATGCTCCGGTACCGAACACCCGTCAGGAGACCTTTGAGATGGAGATATACTTCCGCATCCTGTTCAACGGCTACGACGTGACAGAGAAGGTGCTGGCTCAGAACTACCACAGCGTCACGTGGGAGAGGACTACGGACAACGGGGCTGCAGACACGACATGGAACGAGGTCGGGGTGCAGCAGTGCTATCAGGATCTGACGGGAACGAGGCTCCTGCTTCGCCACGATCCGTCAAACCACCGCACTGATTTCGGAGCGAACATCAAGACGTACAGGAGGGCGACCTTCAAGGTCGAGGTGCTTGTGCCGATGGCGAATGGAGAAAACAAGACTGTATCAAGAACATTCAATTTCATATAGGACATGAAAATACAAGGAAGTGACATCGTAATCCAGCATGACCCGTTAAGCTATGCAACCGGTTATGTGTTTTTGCAGGGAAGTCCGCATCAGACGTATGACACACAGTCCATGCAGTACGACCCGAGCCGTGCCGTCGTTCCGCTTGTCATCATGCCGTGGGTCAGCGTGAATGACCCTAACGGGGAGTACAGCGGACAGTGCAACCTGAACAGCGTCACAGCCATCTACCGAAAGATGGTGAACGGCGCATGGGTTGACGTGAACATAGACGGCAGCGAACCCACCAAGTACTTCATCAGTGACGGCACCACGCAGCAGGGTGTCACGGCTCCTCGTGGCGCGGTGGTGTTCCTCATGAACGTGCCTCCTGCAGAAGTCTCCGCCATCATCATCACGGCAAACGTGGTTGACCCTCTCGACGGACTGCTGAAGGCATGGGAAAACACCGTTGACCTCCAGACCAAGACGGCAACGACCACGCAATACACGCTGCGCGTAGATGACGGTGTGGTGGCGAATGGCTCCTTCGACCCGAGGGATGTGCAGAAAACGAACGGCAAAAGACTGCTCACGCTGGCTGTGCAGCTGTATGCGGACAACGTGGAGGTTGCCGATGCGGATGCCGTCTATTTCTGGTACCACTTCGTCAATGGCCAGTACATCCCCATCACCGACGATGACCAGCTGTGGCTCCGCACACCGTTCCTGGACAACACCACGCACGAACTCCCGAACGTCATACAGGTGGAACTCGACCACTTCGACCAGCTCAGGCTGATGGTCAGCGCTTCACCTATCGGCGACACGAGACCAACCGAGCCGGATTTCCTGCATGGCGCAGAGAGAATCTACTTCGACTACAAGCGTGTCTGCAGAAAGGACGTTGAGGGATTCGTGATCGGTGACGTGGGAATCAAGCTGATTGACAACGAGGACATCCGGCGAAGCATCCTGCTCAGGGACAAGAACGGCGATATCGCCAACGCTGCCGTGGATGAGCACTTCAGGATAGACTGGTACCTGAGGAACAACAACAGCTCTTACGTCAGCAGGGGAAGGAGCATCGCAGGAAAGGCTCGAACGGACTTCAGAGCCACGCACAACAACGTGACCACACTGATGCCAAAGGTTTACTTCATGAAGTGCTGGAAGGCTATCATGTTCAACAACAAGTATCTCGTTGACGGCAGCGGCAAGGTCGTGACCGGACAGGACTACATACAAATTTAATACTGATATCAATATGAAAGAAGTGATGTATCTTTTAGTGCCATTCGAGGAAGTGAAGGACATCTTCCCTTACGCAAGGGTCGTGCAAGGCAAAGCCCTCTTGCAGCTGGCACAAATCCGATACCTGAAGGGAGTCACAGGTATTGAGGTCATAGGTAGCCATGAGGCTGACATTATGATTGCCGAACAGGAGGAAATGGAGAGAAACGGTCTTACTGACGGAGGTGAAGCTGCTGCAGGGCAGGAGGAAGTTTCTGTTGGCGAGACTGGGCAGAATGAGGGCGGTGGAGAGGAACCTGCTGCAGAACCTGCAGAAGCGGCTCCTGAGGAACCAGACCCAGAACCTGCTGAAGAATCTGCTCCAGCAGAGTCCGAGTCTGAACCTGCTCCAGAAGAGTCAGAACCAGGACCAGAGGGAGAGCAGCCTTCCGAAGAGGCTTCCGAAGGTGAGTCTGAGGACGAATCTGAAGGTGAGTCAGATGGTAGCTCTGAGAACGAAGAAGAAGTACAAACCAACAATAAGGAGGACGAAGAATGAGTACATTGTTAACAGGTGTCTTCGACATCATCCCTGTTGCCGACGGCAGTCAGGCTTTCCCGACGATGGATGTCACTGGCGCCCTCTCTCAGTCGTACAGCGGAAACACCTATTTCCCCGACTGGAAGACACAGTCAGCATTGAGGCCAGTGGTGCAGCCCCGTTGCTATGACGGTCTTGAGGGAAGCACAGTCGAATATGGTTTTGTGGCTGGCATCGTCACGTCTGCAGGTCAGGCGGCTACAGCCAACCAGCAGTGGTACTACAATAACACGGCCATCATCTGGTCAGCGGTGTCAGGTCAGAGCGGCAAGTACCGCAGTAATTTCATGTCAGCAGACGGCACCACGCCTCTGATGGAACTTGACTACACCGACACGGCTCACCCGAAAGTGACGTTCATCGGCAACATCCCAACAACGCTTAGCTCTGGCGATGATGACGTGATCCGCTTCATCGGCAAGGTGGACGGTCTTGATGACTTCAAGGTGGATGTCTCGAGAACTATCCGTGTGAGTGAACTGGTTGGCGGTACCGGAAACAAGGTTGACCTCATCTTGAGCAAGACTTCGTTCGACAACGATTCTGGTACCAATGACGAGATTTCCGTCAACGTGGCTGCTGTCATCAACAGCGAATACGTGGTCGGCTTTTCTGCCATCAACGCGAAGGGCTACAAGGTTCGCCTCTCAAACTCCATCGGCATCGATGCGACCTATTTCAGGTCTGGAGATGCAAACGTGCCTTCAAGCGTCGTTTCACTGACACTCCTTCCTGCCAATGTGGGAGGCATGGGCATCATCGTGTGCGAACTTCTGAACACGACGAACAGCGTCGCCGCTTCCGTCAGCGAAACCGTGAAGGACTTGGGCGATCCTGACATCGTTTCATTTGAATGCTTCACGGTCGCAACGGCTCAAAGCACGACAGCCGTAGCCAAACGCGACGGAAGCATCAAGAACGGTGAATATCTCAGAACCATCGCCAAGGTGACGAACCGAACCGGAGAGGTGGACAGAACAAGCAACTACTCCTGGAGTGCTGCCAAAGTCTTGAAAAAGGACGGCTCTGAATACACCACGGAGAGCGCGAAGATAACCACTGACTCCGCTGGCCACAAAGTGTATGTCGTCGATTTCGCGACGTCATACGCACAAGGTGGACTCAGACTGAAGTGCCAGGCAACACTTAACGCTGTATAATATGATAATCACTGGAGTTCTTGACATCACCCCTGTTGTGGATGGCGAAAAAGGTGATGATGCTGTCGTCTATTCCCTGCAACCAACGCTCTCGTCGTTCAATCTCGATGCGGCGAGGACGCTGGAGCTGGAATGCACCGTCCGACTTTACAAGACGGAGGGCGCTGGGCTTCCTGTAGCCCAAAGCAGCGGCAACATGACCGTGCGTGGCTTCAAAGCTGACGGGACGGTTGTCAATTCCTCGGTGAGCACCAGCACAAACGGACAAATCACCTTCCTTTCGTCAGCAGGCAATAACCAATGCGTGAGATTCAGAGTTGACTATGTCGATAACAGCCAATCCGTCACGCACATCACAATACCAGTTGTATTGTCTGGCAAACGTGACCGCTTCCGTGGGTACTGGAACCAGAATGACACGTACTTGGACAATGACGAGGTTTGCGACAACGTGGTGCTGCTTCTTCCTGACAACAGCGAACAGGCTTATGAACGGAAAGGCGGCGGCAGCGTGACCGGAGCAACCTACAAGCCGAACACCACGCAGGGAGCCACCAAGTGGAAGGCAGTGGAGACGAACCCGAAGACGTACTTCAAGACGGTGCTTGCCATGTTGATATCGGCACAGCAGGGCGACTTCGACTATCTGTGGGCGAAGTACTGCTACTTCAAGGAAGTGACGATTGAAGGATGTCTGAACAACCTCATCACGGTGATAGACCCAGCGAACAACATCAACTCGGATCTCATCATCTCCAGGACCGCCAATAATGTGACGACGTATTACATCGACATCCTTCGGTGCGGTGACTATATCTGGATAAAGTCGCTCCCGGCGTATGGCGTGTCTTACAAGCTGCCATATTACGTGGACAGCGGAAACTATACGAGAGGATGGACGAAGTACGTGACAGGTGTCGCACATCAGATGTCTGCAGACGAGATGCGTCAGCTGACGGGAAGGCGAATCACCATCAAGATTGATGACAGTCTCGATGATTATGGTACCACCATCGATGGAGCCTTCCACTTCCAGCCTTACCCCACCAACAACGTGGGGACTCAGCTGAAGTTTGTCGCGAATGGACAACGGTACTTCTATGTGCCCGTCAGCAATTATGTGGCGAACCTCTATGACTACAGAAGAAGCACCCATATCATTCCGCACATCTTCCATATAGAATGTGTGTCGGCGGTCTTCTCCAAGAACGAGACCAGCCCCGACTTCCACAGCTATGGATATGTGTGGCTTGCTGAAGCAAATGCTCCGACATCTCACCAAACTGAAGGTATTGATACGGCATGGCAATGATAATAACGGGATTTTTGACAATTGTCAGGAAAAAGAATCAGAGATTAAGAAAATAATCAGTAACTTTGCCCGCCGAAAAAGTGGGCGCAAAACAAAAGAATTATGGATAGTTCCGAACAGACCACCATCGATGCCATTTTCACGGCATTGAACAACGAGACGAGCGCGAACTGCGAACTGATCGTTAGAAACAAGTCGAACGGCAATGCAAAGAAGATGGACTTCTCCGTCCTTCGCAACCTCTTTGGGGTGGCGAAGTCTTCCGAGCAATTGCTGGTAGACCTCGGATTGCCCAGCGGAATCCTGTGGGCGACGCGAAACATCGACGTGACACGTCAGAATGGTTTCGCCGAGTCACCTTACCAGTACGAGTGTTCTTTCTTCAGCTGGGGCAACACTGAAGGAAAGAACCCCATCAGCAACTCTGCCTTTGACTACAACTGGGGCAGTGCCAATGACGGTCCTTATGCCAACACGCCTGGCGCTGCACTCACTGGTGATGCAGGGCTCGGCTATGATGCCGCACGTACCAACCTTGGAGGCCCGTGGCGCATGCCTACGACCGCGAACTTTGCAGAGCTGTTCAATTCTTCATACACGAAGTATGTGGATGCGAACGGTGATGAGGTGACTGGCACGAACAAACTTGTCACTGTGAACGGTGTGGTAGGTATCAGGTTGATGTCGCTTATCAACGGCAAGACGATTTTCTTCCCTTGTTCCGGCTACGGCT
>Ga0256406_1001121_pt1 | contig 44396 bp, 40 predicted proteins | sample RumenRJG_03DNA_FD_185986 | JGI IMG/M metagenome (GOLD analysis project Ga0256406, IMG submission 185986) | Bovine rumen microbial communities from Lethbridge, Alberta, Canada - RJG_03 | ecosystem: Host-associated > Mammals > Digestive system > Stomach > Rumen | place: Canada: Alberta | collected... | reverse complement strand
TCTGCGGCGATTCTGGACGCACAGGTGAAGCAGCAGACCTTCTATGCGCGGCAGCGGAAATACGGGAGCAATCTCGAAGCGGCCCTCGCGCCGAACGAAGTTCCGAGAGAGGTCTACTTCAACCTGGTCGATACCGTTCACAGCCGTATGAATTCCATGTACCGCTATATGGATCTCCGGAAGAAGATGCTCGGCGTCGAGGAGCTGCATATGTACGATCTCTACAATTCCGTTGTTCCGGACGCCGATGAGAAAATATCATTTGAGCAGGCGAAGGAAGCAGTGTTTGAAGCGCTTGCGCCGCTCGGAGAGAATTATGAGAAGATCGTTCGGGAAGCTTATGGAAACCGGTGGATCGATGTCTACGAGAACGTGGGCAAGCGCGGCGGCGCGTATTCATCGGGAGGCTCGCGCCCGCACCCCTATATTCTGCTGAATCACAAGAACAATCTGAACAGTCAGTTTACACTTGTTCACGAGACCGGTCACACGGTGCACAGTTATCTTTCAATGAAAAATCAGCCGGTTGTCTATTCAGATTACGTGATTTTTGTCGCTGAGGTGGCGAGCACGTGCAATGAGGTTCTGATGATGCGGAATCTTCTTCGGAAGACGGATGACAGGAAGAAACGCGCGTACCTGCTGAATTATTTTCTGGAACAGTTCCGGACGACGCTGTATCGGCAGACAATGTTTGCGGAGTTCGAGCTGAAAATCAACGAGATCGTCGAGAAGGGCGGAACCCTGACTGCGGATGAGATGAACCGGATCTATTATGACCTGAATGTCCTCTACTACGGCAAAGAAATGACAGTGGATCCGCTGATTCAAGAGGAGTGGGCGAGGATCCCGCATTTCTTCTATAATTTCTATGTCTACCAGTACGCGACCGGATTTGCGGCGGCGATCGCCATCGCGGACCGGATTCTGACGGGCGGGAAGGAGGCGGCGGATGATTATCTGAGATTTCTGTCCTCCGGATCGTCGGCGGATCCCATCAGCCTTCTGAAGATCGCCGGCGTCGATATGAGCAGTCCGGAACCGGTCAGTCGTGCACTTGACGAATTTGATCGGATGATCACGGAGATGGAGAAAATCGGGTAAAATTGAATTTTTTTTGAGCAGGCCTTGCGGAAATTTTATAGAAATACGGAGATATTATTCCGGGTTTCGTGTATAATCAGGGTATTCGAAGGTATTTCAACGGGGGAATGCAACGTATCTGTGACGTCAGAAAAGGCGTCAAGGAAGGAGTCATGAATGGCAGACACTGTAAACACAGCTTGTGTGGAGAAAGGCCCGATTACGGAAGATCTCCTGACCAGAATGAATGGCTACTGGCGGGCGGCAAATTATCTGTCTGCGGCGCAGCTGTATCTGCTGGATAATCCGCTTCTGAAGAGACCGCTCGAGTGGAGCGACATCAAGAAAAAGATCGTCGGTCACTGGGGCACGGTTCCGGGGCAGAACTTCGTTTTCGTCCATCTGAACCGCGTGATCAAGCGCTACGATCTGGATATGATCCTTCTTTCCGGTCCGGGTCATGGCGGAAACTTCTATATTGCCAATGATTATCTCGACGGAACGTACACGGAGGTTTACCCGAATATCAGCCGTGACGAGTCGGGCCTGCAGAAACTGTTCAAGCAGTTTTCCTTCCCGGGAGGCGTTCCGAGCCACTGTGCTCCGGAAACTCCGGGATCGATCAACGAGGGCGGCGAGCTCGGCTACGGCATCGCCCATGCGTTCGGAGCGGTGTTCGACAACCCGGATCTGATCGCGGCGGTTACCGTCGGCGACGGAGAGGCAGAGACCGGTCCGCTTGCGACGTCCTGGCAGAGCAATAAATTCCTGAATCCGGCGAGCGACGGAGCCGTTCTCCCGATCCTCCATCTGAACGGATATAAGATCGCGAATCCGACGATCTTCGCCCGGATGTCCCATCAGGAGATCACGGATTTCTTCCACGGATGCGGATGGGAACCGTATTTCGTCGAGGGTGATGATCCGATGACGATGCACAGACTGATGGCCGAGACGATGGACAAGGTGATCGAGACGATCAAGGGCATTCAGGAACACGCACGCACGACCGGGGATACGACAAGACCGGTATGGCCGATGATCGTTCTGAGAACCCCGAAGGGATGGACCGGACCGAAGGTTGTCGACGGAAACCGCATCGAGGGCAACTTCCTGGCGCATCAGGTACCGATCATGATGGATAAACCGGAGCATCTCCAGATTCTCGAGGACTGGCTCCGCTCCTATCATCCGGAGGAACTGTTCGATGAGAACGGCCGTCTGATTCCGGAACTGCAGGCGCTCGCTCCCTCGGGTGATGCGAGAATCGGCGCAAACCCGCACGGAAACGGCGGAAAACTTCTCCGGGAGCTGCGCATGCCCGATTTCCGCGACTATGCGGTGGAGATCGGCAAACACGGATCAAAGGACGGACAGGATATGTCTGAACTGGGAAATTTCATCCGTGATATTTTCAAACTGAACGCGGACGCGAAAAACTTCCGTATCTTCGGACCCGATGAGACGAATTCAAACCGCCTGAACGCGGTGTTTGACGTTGAAAAGCGTGACTGGAACGCAAAGCACCTGGACACGGATGATCATCTGGATCCCTACGGGCGCGTGATGGATTCTATGCTTTCCGAGCATATGTGTGAGGGATGGCTCGAGGGCTATCTTCTGACCGGACGCCACGGTTTCTTCGCGACGTATGAATCCTTTGCGCGAATTATTGATTCCATGGCGGCGCAGCATGCGAAATGGCTGAAGGTCTGCAACCAGCTTTCCTGGCGTGAGCGCATCGCGTCCCTGAACCTGATCATGTGCTCGACGGTGTGGCAGCAGGATCACAACGGATTTACCCATCAGGATCCGGGCTTTATGGATCACATCGCGAATAAAAAGGCAGATGTCGTGCGCATTTATCTCCCGCCGGATTCCAACACGCTGCTGTCCACGATGGATCACTGCCTGCGCTCGAAGAACTATGTAAATGTCATCGTCGCTTCGAAGCATCCGCGTCCGCAGTGGCTGTCCATGGATGAGGCGGTGAAGCACTGCACGCAGGGCATCGGTATCTGGGACTGGGCTTCCAATGATCAGGGACAGGAGCCGGATATCGTATTTGCGTGCGCGGGAGAGACACCGACCCTTGAGGCCCTCGCAGCGGTATCGATCCTGAACAAGGAGCTTCCGGAGCTGAAGATCCGATTCATCAACGTCGTCGATCTGTTTAAGCTGCAGCCGTCCGAGGAACATCCGCACGGCCTCACAAATGCGGAGTACGACATGCTCTTCACGACGAATAAGCCGGTGATCTTCAATTTCCACGGCTACGCGACGCTTGTCCATGAGCTCACGTACCGCCGTCACAATAACCGGCTGATGCATGTACGCGGATACAAGGAAGAGGGCACGATCACCACACCGTTCGATGTCCGCGTGCAGAATGACGTCGATCGTTTCCATCTCGTGCAGGATGCCATCGAGCTTCTGCCGCAGCTGGGGAACCGCGGTGCGTATCTGTATCAGAAGATGAGCGACAAGCTGGTAGAGCATAAGCAGTACATCACAAAGTATGGTCAGGATCTGCCGGAAGTTGCGAACTGGAGATGGGGAGACTGATCCTCAGAAAAATAAGGCTGCCGCTTTTGCGGCAGCCTTATTCTGTAAAGGTGTGCGGTTCCGGTCAGACCTGGCTGTCTTCCTGCTGTGAGAGCGGCGCTCCGCAGTTTGCACAGAATTTCGTTCCCGGAGTGTTGTGTGCGCCGCAATTCGGGCAGACGCCCGGCTGCGTATCGACGTTTACGACGTTCAGCGGCGCACCGCAATTCGCGCAGAATGCGGCGCCCTGTGGATTTTCCGTGCCGCATTTCTGGCATACGATCCCCGCGTTCAGCTGGCTGAGAGACTCCTGCAGCCGTTTGTTTTCATTCTGGAGATAGTGGATCTGCTGAAAAATCCGGTCATACTCGGTTCCGGCTTCATTTCCGTGATTATTGAAACACTGGACACCGGTCTGATAGAGCAGATTCTGGATCTGCCGTTCGTTTTCCCGGATCTGGCTGTTCATCTTGATGCTGTCGCCGGCGTTGTTGATCGTTCCCTTGATTTTATTGAAAAAATCCATGAAGTTCCTCCTTCCGTCGTTCGGATCTGCAAAGCCCGTGCCGGATCTGTGTGGCAGGGCTCGTATTGGTATGGAATCAATCGATAAAAACAGGATACCATATCCGGCGGGTTTTGAAGCGGAAACGGCCGAAATTTTATATACCAAAACTTTCCATACCGAAAATCCGCGCCGGCCGATAAAGGGTATGGGAAGTTTTGGCTACATAAAATTAAGCCCGTTTTCATCTGCAAAGACGGCGGAATCAGAAGACAATTGGCGCCCGAAACGGTATAATACGAGGGTGCCGGAGGCGTAAGACTGTTTGCGACCCGTTTATGAGGATAGATCGGAGTCATTTGTATGAAACAGAAAAAACATTTTGGTGAAGGAATCAGGCGTGCTGCAGTGTTTCTGCTTGTATTCCTGCTCGCTGCAGCGGCCGCAGGATGCGGAAAAAATCTGGCGGCGCGGGTAAATGTGGCGAAGAATCAGGAGAGTCCGGCTGTTTCGCCGGATCATATCCCGGCTTATACGTCAGCGCCCTCGATCGACATAAACGGAGGGGTCCCGTTTTTTACGGAAGCGGATCGGATGGAGGATGCGTTCGAGAATTACAGCAGCCTGGATTCGCTCGGGAGGTGCGGCGTGGCGTATGGCTGTCTCGGTGAGGAGACGATGCCGACAGAAAAACGCGGCGATATCGGGATGGTGAAGCCGAGCGGATGGCACACCGTCAAGTATGCCGGGATCGATGGCAATTATCTGTACAACCGGTGCCATCTGATCGCCTATATGCTTTCCGGTGAAAATGCGAATGAGAAGAATCTGATCACCGGGACGCGGTATATGAATACGGAGGGAATGCTTCCGTATGAGGAGCGCACGGCGGACTATATCCGAAGCACAGGAAACCATGTGCTGTACCGCGTGACGCCGGTTTTCGAGGGAAACAATCTGGTGGCCTCCGGCGTTCTGATGGAGGCGCAATCCGTCGAGGACGACGGCCTTGTCTTCTGTGTCTACTGCTACAACGTCCAGCCGGGTGTGACAATCGATTATTCGACCGGCGACAGCAGCGGGCCGGAATTCACCGGGTCGAATGGCGGAAGCGGCGCTTCATCCGGAGGGGAGAGCGGTACGTATGTACTGAACACAAATACGAAAAAATTTCATCGGCCGGACTGTCCGTCCGCAGACAAAATCAAGCCGGCAAATCGACAGGATTTTACGGGATCACGGGAGGATCTGATCGCACAGGGATATGATCCCTGCAAGAGCTGCAATCCATAATCCTTCTGCCTTCTTTCAGATGTTTCCTGTGCGGCGGCGCTTCGGACGGCAGCGGCGGCGTGCAGGATGCGGCCGGTTCTGGCGGAATGCGGCCTGCTTCATCATCAGTTCCAGGCGGCGCTCCGGGTCCGTCTCGATCTCGAGCTGGCGCGCGATTTCACCGCGGCGGTATTCAGCCAGAGTCTCCTTGACGGTGTTGTAATCGCGTTCGAACAGGATGGCGCTGATCTCGGTGGACAGATCTTCCTCGCTGATCTCTTCCGGGACGCGGTCAAGGATCTTTCCGATCACGAAGGCCTTGCTCTTGTCTTTGTATTTTGGAATACCGTGCCGGTGCTGGATCGACGCAAGTTCCGGCCGCCAGAGAATTTCCATTTTTTTTCGCCGGATCAAGTTCGGATTTTTCTTCGGCTGGCGGAGAAAATAAAAGTCCCAGCCTGTATCGGTGTATTCAATTGTGATGATACCCCAGTACTCCGGAACGTGTTCTTCGATATGCATCGCGTGGCTCGCGCCGACCGCGACGATGTTGTAATCATAGTATTTGTCGTAGTCGCGGATCTGCCCATCGAGACGTTTGTAGGTGTCGGCGTCGCTTTTGATTTCAATGCCGCAGAGCGAGTCCGGCAGCACCATCACGATATCTGCGCGGGATCTTCCCATTGTTTTTTCCTGTAAAATCCGGATCTGTCCGAAATATTCCTCAAGAAAATCAAAGAGAGGTTCGCGGATTTCCCGGTCGTGGGTAATGCGTCTGCCCATAAATCGTTCCCCTGAAATAATAATCAGCCGGGTGATCCCGGCATTTATTACAATTACGATATCATAAAATGACCGAAGCGTGGGGATTATTTTGTCTAGTACTTGACAAGGTCACTCTGAAAATAATGCGAAAATCGGGGAGCCCTGTGGTATACTGATGATTATCAAGTCAGTTTTCAGGAGGATTTATATAAGATGATAAAACTTTATGACGGTGGTATTTTTCTTCTGAACGGCACCGAGATCGTTCCGGAGGAGGAAGCCGTACAGCGGAAAGCGCCGGACGGCCGCGCACTGGATAAGGCGGAGGCGAAAAAAGGGACGATCGCCTGGTCGATCCTGAAAGCGCACAATACGACGGACGATATGGAACATCTGAAAGAACGGTTCGACGCGATGGCGAGTCACGACATCACGTTTGTCGGGATTATTCAGACGGCCAGAGCATCCGGACTTGAGAAGTTTCCGCTTCCCTATGTTATGACGAACTGCCACAATTCGCTGTGCGCGGTCGGGGGAACGATCAATGAGGACGATCATGTATTCGGCCTGTCTGCCGCAAAGAAATACGGAGGGATCTTTGTACCGCCGCATCTTGCGGTTATTCATCAGTATATGCGGGAGATGTACGCGGGATGCGGGAAGATGATTCTCGGGTCGGACAGCCACACACGCTACGGAGCACTTGGAACGATGGCCGTCGGCGAGGGCGGAGGAGAGCTTGTCAAACAGCTTCTTTGCGACACGTATGACATCGCTTATCCGGGTGTTGTCGCGGTTTATCTGACAGGAAAGCCGAACCCCGGTGTCGGCCCACACGATATTGCGCTCGCGATCGTCGGCGCGGTCTTCAAAAACGGTTATGTCAAGAATAAAGTGATGGAGTTTGTTGGTCCCGGAGTCGATTCGATGACGACCGATTTCCGGAACAGTGTCGATGTGATGACGACCGAGACGACCTGCCTGTCCTCTGTGTGGAGAACGGATGACGACACGAAGGCGTACCTTACGATGCACGGCCGGCCGGATGACTACAAAAAGCTTGATCCGGAGGATGTGGCCTACTATGACGGATGTGTCTTTGTAGATCTTTCGACCGTGAAGCCGATGATCGCTCTTCCGTTCCATCCGAGCAACGCGTACGAGATCGATGAGCTGAACGCGAACGCGAAGGATATTCTGCACGAGGTGGATGAACACGCGAAGGAGATCACGGAGAATCCGGATATTCATTTTAATCTCGCGGATAAGGTCGTCGGCGGAAAGCTGCACGTCCAGCAGGGCATCATCGCCGGATGCGCAGGCGGAAACTATGTCAATGTGATGGCGGCTGCCCATATCCTGAGAAATGCTCAGTGTGGAAATGATGTATTCAATCTGTCGGTGTATCCGTCCTCTCAGCCGGTTTACATGGATCTGGTGAAGAAGGGCGCGATTTATGATCTGATGGCAGCCGGAGCGGTCGTCAAGACGGCTTTCTGCGGCCCGTGCTTCGGAGCGGGAGACACGCCGGCGAACAATGAGCTCAGCGTGCGCCACACGACGAGAAACTTCCCGAACCGCGAGGGATCGAAACCCGGAAACGGACAGCTGGCGGCGGTAGCGCTGATGGATGCCCGGTCCATCGCGGCGACGGCAGCCAACAAGGGGGTTCTTACCCCGGCGACGGAGTATGCGGACGACTATGAAGTTCCGGAGTACGAGTTCAACGAATCTTCTTACGAGTCGCGTGTATACACAGGATTTGGGAAAGCGGACGCGGATCATGATCTCGTCTACGGTCCGAATATCAAGGACTGGCCGGAGATGGAGCCGCTCTCGGACAACATCCTTCTCCGCGTCGATTCGAAGATTATGGACGCGGTGACTACGACGGACGAGCTGATTCCTTCCGGCGAGACGTCTTCGTACCGATCCAATCCGCTGGGACTTGCGGAGTTCACTCTCTCGAGAAGGGATCCGGGATACGTCGGACGGGCGAAGGAGACCCGTGCGCTGGAGAGCGCGAGATGCGGCGGAGAAGATCCGGTGTCCGTACAGGCGGATCTCGCGGCGGTCTACGATGAGATCGCAACGATCGCGCCGGATGTCAAAAAAGAGGAGATCGAGATCGGAAGCATGATCTATGCGGTGAAACCGGGCGACGGCTCCGCGCGCGAGCAGGCTGCGAGCTGCCAGAGAGTGCTGGGAGGACTTGCGAACATCTGCTCCGAGTACGCCACGAAGCGGTACCGTTCCAATGTGATGAACTGGGGTATGCTGCCCTTCCAGATGGAGGGAGAGCCGGAGTTCGAGGTCGGAGATTATATCTTCGTCCCCGGCGTGAAGAAGGCACTTTCCGGCGACATGAAGGAAATACCGGCTTATGTGATCGGAAAGAACCGGAAGCTGTCGCTGTATATTGGGGGAATGACCGATCACGAGAAAGAAATCGTGGAGGCCGGCTGCCTGATCAATTACAACAGGAACCGGCAGAAATAAGAATCAGATTGTCCGGGGCAAATGTCCGGGATCCGTCTCCGGGAGAGGCGGACCCCGGACATATTTGTCAAAAAACGCATGATAAATTCAGCTGTTTTCACAAATTAGTAATTACTTTTAAGTTTAAGATTGACAGAAGCATCCGGTTCTTTTATATTGAAATTGGATAAAAAAAGTCAACATTAACCGGATGTGATCTGCCACAGGTAATTCGATGAGGAGGATGGAACGATGTTAATTACAAGGGAGGCTGATTACGCGATCCGCCTGCTCCGCGGGCTGACGGACGGGGAGATTCATCCGGTGAAATCACTCTGTGAGACTGAGGAAATCCCATGGAAATTCGCCTACAAAATTCTGAAAAAGCTAAAAGACGCCGGCATGGTGGAAAGTCTGAGCGGCGTTCGCGGCGGCTGCAGGCTTAAGAAGGATCTGAACGACGTGACGCTTCTCGATCTGCTCACAGCGACAGAGGGGAGGCAGTACGTCAACAACTGCCTGAAACCCGGATATGAGTGCACCTGGGAGCAGAAAAAGGGCCGGAAGTGCACGGTGTGCGGGCAGCTTGCGGAGATTCAGAAGAAGATGGACAGAGAACTTGAGACTTATACACTGATGCAGATGATCGGGGGTGACTCTGCGGAGCGGTAAGCCGGTAGGATGGGGAGTCCGAAGTTTTCAGCGGGAACCGAAAGGAGGGTTTTTATGTTATTTCGGTGCAGCGAGGCGCAGGAAAAGCTCCGTGAGGAAATTCGTGAATTTGCGGAGAAGGAAGTGAAGCCGTATGCGTTTCAGTGGGATCGCGACAATGCGTTTCCGCGTGAAGTGGTAAAAAAGATGGGCGAGAGGGGATGGATGGGCATCCCTTATCCGAAGGAATACGGCGGTGCCGGTCTTGACGTGATCAGCTACGCGATCGCGGTGGAGGAACTGTCCAGGGTTGACGGCGGAACCGGAGTAATTCTTTCGGCACATACATCCCTCGGATCGTGGCCGATCTTCGGATTCGGCACGGAGGAGCAGAAGAAGAAGTATCTCGTTCCGCTCGCGAAGGGCGAGAAGATCGGCGCGTTCGGGCTGACTGAGCCGAATGCCGGATCGGACGCAGGCGGTACGGAGACGACCGCGGTCGCAGAGGGGGATCATTATATCCTGAACGGCGAGAAGATCTTCATCACGAACGGCGGCGAGGCGGACATCTACGTTGTTTTCGCGGTGACGACGCCGGGGATCGGAACGAAAGGAATCAGTGCATTCATCGTCGAAAAAGGCTGGGAAGGCTTTACGTTCGGTGATCACTATGACAAGCTCGGAATCCGTTCTTCCGCGACGGCGCAGCTTCTGTTCAACGATGTGAAGGTTCCGAAGGAAAATCTGCTGGGCAGAGAGGGGCAGGGCTTCAAGATCGCGATGGCTACGCTTGACGGCGGGCGCATCGGCATTGCGTCGCAGGCTCTGGGTATCGCGCAGGGAGCGTATGAGAGCTGTAAGACCTATGCGCTCGACCGCGTACAGTTCCATAAGCCGGTCGCGTTCCAGCAGGCAATTTCGTTCAAGATCGCCGATATGGCGACGGAGATCCGCGCGGCGAGAATGCTGGTTTACAGCGCGGCGGAGATGAAGCAGAATCACGAGCCGTACAGTATGGAGGCCGCGATGGCGAAGCAGTTCGCTTCCGATGTGGCGATCCGGGTAACGCAGGAAGCGGTTCAGGTTTATGGCGGCAACGGATACCTGAAGGGGATGGATGTCGAGAGAATGTACCGCGATGCGAAGATCACCCAGATCTATGAGGGTACGAACGAGATTATGCGGGTCGTTATCGCTTCTCATCTGCTCGGGAAGCCGCCGAAAAGCGAGACTCCGGTCATGGCCGGTCAGGCCCCGAAGAATATCACGGGTCCCAGGAAAAAGATTATTTATAAGAAGGGAAGCGCACAGGAAAAAGTGGATGCCCTCGTCGCGAGTCTAAAAGCGGACGGGTACGATTTTACCACAGGCATTCCGATCGATACGCCGATCACGCAGGCGGAACGTGTCGTTTCCGCCGGACAGGGCATCGGCTCGAAAGAAAATATGAAGTTGATCGAAGAGCTTGCGGCAGCGGCAGGAGCGGCGATCGGGTCGTCCAGACCGGTTGCGGAGACACTTCAGTACGTACCGATCGACCGGTTTGTCGGGATGTCCGGACAGAAGTTCCACGGAAATCTCTATATTGCATGCGGAATTTCCGGAGCGGTGCAGCATCTGAAGGGAATCATCGACGCGGGGACGATCGTCGCGGTCAACATCAATCCGAATGCGCCGATTTTTAAAAACTGTGATTACGGGATCGTCGGCGATGTCAATGAAATCCTTCCGCTTCTGACGGCGGCACTTGATACCGGGGAGAAAAAACCGGCGCCGCCGATGAAGAAAGTCCGGAGACCTGCCCCGAAAAAGGAAAAGCCGGATTACAAGGTGATGGTCTGCGACGGCTGCGGATACGAGTATGATCCGATGAAGGGAGATCCGGAGGCGGACATCGCGCCGGGGACGCCATTTGATCAGCTGCCGGAGGACTGGGTATGTCCGAAATGCGCGGAGCCGAAGAAACATTTCTATGAGGCCTGAAGGGAGGATGGAGTATGCATATTGTAAGAGAAGTTACCGATCATCTGTACTGGATCGGTGCGAATGATCACCGCCTGACTCTGTTTGAAAACATTCATCCGATCCCCGAAGGCGTCAGCTACAACGCATATGTTCTGCTGGATAAGCAGACGGTTCTGTTCGACACGGTCGACTGGGACGCGTGCCGTCAGATGATGGAAAACCTGGAGTATGTACTGGACGGGCGTGCGCTCGATGTCGTCGTTGTCAATCACTGGGAGCCGGATCATGCGGCGTCCCTGCAGGTTGTTCTTGATCGTTATCCGAAGGCGAGAATCGTCAGTACGGAAAAGGGATTCATGCTGATGGAGCAGTTCGGTTTCCGCACGGAAGGGCATGAGATCGTGAAGGTCGGGGACGGAGATACGATGTCCTTCGGAGATCATACCGTCGCGTTTCTGACCGCTCCGATGGTCCACTGGCCGGAGGCGATGGTAACGCTTGATGTGACGAACGGCGCACTGTTTTCCGCAGATGCATTCGGCTCTTTCAAGGCAAATGACGGCAAACTCTTCGCGGATGAGGTGAACTACGATCGCGACTGGATCGATGAAAACCGGCGCTACCTGACAAACATCGTCGGCAAGTACGGTCCGCATATTCTGAAGCTGATCGGTAAGGCGGCGCCACATCTTTCGGAGATCCGGTACATCTGTCCGCTGCACGGGCTTGTCTGGAGAAAGAATATCGATTATCTTCTGGACAAATACCGGCACTGGGCGACGTACGAGCCGGAGGAAAACGGCGTCATGATCGTATATGCTTCCATGTACGGCGGAACGGAACAGGCCGCGCAGGCTCTTGCGTCAAAGCTTGCGGAACGCGGCGTCACGAATCTCGTCGTCCACGATGTTTCGAACACGCACGTCTCGTATCTGATCGCGGATGTATTCCGGTTCAGCCACGTCGTGCTCGCTTCTGTGACGTACAACCTGGGGATTTTCCCGCCGATGTTAAATTTCCTTGAGGATATGAAGGCGCTGAATGTGCAGAACCGTACATTTGCCCTGATCGAAAACGGATCATGGGCAGTGATGTCCGGTGATCTCATGTACCGGTTCCTCGATGAGGAGATGAAGCAGATCACGGTGCTGAATGAACGCCTGACCATCGCTTCGCATCTGAAGGAGGGGGCGAAAGACGAGCTGGATCTTCTGGCGGATTCGATCGTTGATTCGGTGCGGTCCGCACAAAACTGAGATACGGACACGAAACCGGGGCGGCCTTTTTGGCCGCCCCGGCTATTTTCGGTGATCCGGTTTCAGTCCTCCGGCTCATCTTCGTCCGCATCTTCATCGACCGCGCCGAGCTCCGCGGAAGTTTTCAATTTTCCCGCCGCCAGGTCCGCGTGGATATCCTCGAGCATCGTGATCAGCCCGGGCTCGCAGTTGGCCTTGATAACGATGACGACCCGGTTCCGGTCGATCATCAGATAAAAGTGATCCTTCGTCTCGACGATGCGCTGCAGATCGCCGTAGCGGACGACGGATGTCGCGTTTCGGCTGTGGACTTTGAAGAAGTTTTTGTAGAACCAGATGGTCATGACGACGTTGTTTGCCGATTCATTTACCGCATATGCGCGTCGCAGCATGAACCGCGGCACAAACCAGCCGACGAGCGGCAGAAGTATGAGCATAATGACAGCCATCTCGATCCGGTTTACGTCTCCGCCCCGGATCCCGGCGACGAGCATTCCCGCCATCACAGCCTCAAAAACCAGAATGATCGAGATCAGAGCACTCTTGTTGCCTGTAGCGACGCTCATTTTCCGGAACTCCTCCGCGGTGACGGGGGTTGCGGTCCGATACATTGATTTCATGTGAGTTCTCCCCTTCCATTACTGATATGGATTTTCACCCATTATACACAAAACAGCGGACTTTATACAAGTGAAGTGGTGTATAATATCGACGGAAATACATTTTGGAGGGACTTTATGCAGGAGTTGGAATTGTACAGGGGAAGGCCTGAAAATATAGAGGGAAGACTGCCGCGGGAGATCCGCGTGTATGATATGCTCGATTCATTGGGAATTGATTTCCGAAGAACGGATCACGGGCCTGCGGACACGATGGATGCTTGCAATGATATCGATGCGGTTCTTGGCGTCGTGATCTGCAAAAATCTGTTTCTTTGCAACCGGCAGAAGGCAAATTTTTATCTGCTGATGATGCCGGGGGACAAGCCGTTCAAGACGAAGGAACTGTCGAAGCAGATCCACTCGGCGCGGCTTTCCTTCGCGGCGCCCGATTTTATGGAGGAGTATCTGGACATCCGTCCCGGGGCAGTCTCGATCATGGGTCTGATGAACGACAGGGAAAATCATGTGCAGCTTTTGATCGATGAAGATGTGCTGAAGGATCCGTACATCGGATGCCATCCGTGCGTAAATACATCCAGCCTGAAAATCAGAACGGAGGATATCCTGAAAACATTTCTGCCGGCGGTACATCATGAGCCGATCATCGTACATCTGACCGGTGAGCAGTGACGGCCGTGTTCTCAGAAAATAAATCAGGCGTATACGGATCATTTGGACAGGAAGAGGGATTATGGGCAAAAAAGCTATTTTTCTCGATCTTGACGGCACACTCCTGACGGATCAGAAAGAAATCACGGAGGAAAACAGACGGGCGATCAGCGATGCGATCGCGGAAGGGCACAGTGTGATCATCGCTACGGGGCGTCCGCTTTCGAGTGCGGTGATCCAGGCGGAAGCGCTCGGGCTGACCGGTGCGGGCTGTTATCTCATCGCATTTAACGGCGGGATTCTTTACGACATGGGAGAGAGGAAGGTGCTGTTCAAAAAGACGATCCGCCTCTTTGATGTGGCTGCCGTCTTCGACGAGGCAAACCGGAGGGGAATCCATATTCAGACGTACGAGGGCGATCATGTCCTCGTCGAAAAACGGTGTGATGATGCGGATGTGAGGATTTACTGTTCCCTGATCAAAATCGGATATCAGACGATCGATTCGGTGAGGGAGATGGAGGAAGAACCGGTCAAGATGCTGGCCATTGACCGGAAAAATCACGAAAAGGTGAAGGAGTTCCGGGACTGGATCGCGGAAAACTTCCGCGGAACGCTGGACAGCTATTTCTCCTCCGGTCAGTTTGTCGAGATCGTGCCCGCCGGTATGGATAAGGGAAGCGCGCTGCGCCGGATGGCGGAACAGATCGGAGTTCCGGTTTCGGATACGATCGCGGTCGGAGATGAGGCGAACGATCTTCTGATGATTCGCGCCGCAGGGATGGGCGCCGCTATGGCAAATGCGACCGACAAGGTCAGAGCGGCCGCCGGCTACATCACAAAATGTGATAACAATCACAGCGGCGTCGCAGAAGTGATCCGGAGATTTATGATCGGCTGAAGCCCTGCTTTTTGTTTCTTTCAATGACGGAATTTGCTATACTGATCATATATGACGAGCCCGTTTCCGGGCATTTCCCGAAGTTTTTCCTATTTAGAAAGGCGGACAACATATGTCGATTGCAATGAAGGCTCCCTCGCGTTATGTGCAGGGATTCGGAGAGAGAAAGAATCTCGGAAAAAGCATCAAAAAACTGGGCAGCAGGTTTTATCTGATCGCGACTCCCGGCGGCTATAAACGGTTCGGAGAAGAAGTGATGCAGAATATCCGTGACGCAGGCAAGGAAGTCGTGTTCGGAGAGTTCCACGGCGAAGCGACAAAGGACGAAGTGTTCGCACATATGGACAGCCTGAAGGAGCAGGGCTGTGACGCTGTGATTGGAATGGGCGGAGGAAAAGTACTCGATACGGCGAAGGCAGTTGCGACGAATCTCGGCGGGATTCCCTGCATCATGATGCCCACGGTTGCGTCGAACGATTCTCCGTGCTCGGGCGTTGCGGTTCTTTATAATGAGCAGGGTGTGGTCATCAAGGCGGTTATGATGATCCGCAATCCGGATCTTGTTCTTGTCGACACGGAGATCATCTCGAAGGCTCCGGCGCGTCAGCTGTCCGCAGGCATCGGCGATGCGCTTGCGACCTGGTATGAGGCGCGCGCGTGTGAGAAAAATCATGTGAAGACGATGGCGCGCGGAACGATCACGGAGACCGTTTCCGGTATGTGCAGGCTCTGCAACGATCTGCTGATCAAATACGGAAAAGAAGCTCTGGACGGAGTCAAAAAAGGCGAGTACACCGAGGCGCTTGAGAAGGTCTGCGAGGCGGCCATTCTGCTGTCCGGTGTCGGATTCGAGAGCGGCGGTCTCGCGGCGGCGCACGCGATCAACGACGGATTTGCGCAGGAACCGCAGGCGCACGGCGCCTACCACGGAGAGAAAGTCGCATTCGGTCTTCTTGCACAGCTGGTTCTTGAGGGAACGGACGCCGGGGAGCTGAATCAGGTGCTCTCTTTCATGCGTGACGTGGATCTTCCGATGACGCTGGAGCAGCTCGGAATCCGCGAGATCAATGAGGCAAATCTCCGCAAGGTCGCAGAGATGGCGGTCGTCCCGACCCAGTCCACGAAGAATCTGCGCGCGGATATCAGCGCGGATGAGGTTTATGACGCGATTATGAAAGCGGACCGGATCGGACGCGAATTTCTCGCAAAGTAAAACCGGCCTCGGCCTTCCGGTATTTGAGGCATCGCGGCAGAGCAGAAAAGTGAAGTCCGCACAGCGGGGCGGCGGTATATAATTAACCTGACGGACAAAAGGCAGGGCAGAAAATCCGCCGGAAGAATCACAAAGAAATGACCACAGACAGCGGTTATAAGCTGTCAGTGCCCTGGAAGAACCGCGGGAATTCACAGAAAATCCGCGAGATTTCTTATGAGAATTAGAGGTAATTCTGTTCACAATTTAACAAGCATCTGCTATAATACTCAATAGACGGTAAACAGTCTTTTATTCAAAGGAGATTACGAGTATGGACGCTTTCAGCAAAGCATTACAGGCAGACAAAAGAGAAATTGTTTTTGTCCCGACAGTCTACAAAATGGCTGATTTCGGACAGCTGGCAGAGGAGTTTAACCTCGGTGCCAGAGACGTCGTTCTGACGAACGAGTTCATCTACAAACCGTTCATGGAGTCCTATAACCTTCCGTGCCAGTTTGTATTCCAGGAGAAATTCGCACCGGGCGAGCCGTCCGAGGCGATGATCGAGACCATGTACGAGACGATTCCGTACGATTCCTACGACAGAGTCATCGCGATCGGCGGCGGCGCGATCATGGATCTTTGCAAGCTTCTCGGCTGCAAACGTCCGAAATCCGTACATGAGATGTACTTCAAGAGAGAGCCGGTCATCCATGAGAAAGAGGTTATCGCAATCCCGACAACCTGCGGAACCGGATCTGAGGTTACCAATATCTCCGTTGCGATCGTCAAGGATGAGAAAGACGGAAAGCTCACAGGCGGCGAGACAAAGCTCGGCCTTGTATCCGATGATATCATCCCGAACAAGGTTGTCCTGATTCCGAAGTTCCTGGAGACTCTTCCGTACAAGCCGTTCGCAAGCTCTGCGATCGATGCTCTGATTCACGCGACCGAGTCCTTCCTTTCCCCGCATCGTAAGACGATGACGTCCGAGATGTTCTCCGTAAGAGCGATGGAGATCATCCTCGAGGGATTCCGCCGTATCGCTGAGGACGGCCCGGATGCGCGCCTCGGATATCTTGATGAGTTTGTAACCGCTTCCTACATGGCAGGCGTCGCTTTCCTGAAGGCAGGATGCGCTACGGTTCACGGCATGAGCTTCCCGCTGGGCGGAACGTATCATGTGCCGCACGGTGAGTCCAACTACGCTCTGTTCGGAAAGATCCTTGAGATCTACGACGAGCAGAATCCGGACGGCGAGATCATGCGCTTCAAAGAGACCGTTGCGAGAATCACAGGCTGCAAGGTTGAGGATGCGATCCCGTACCTGAACCAGATGCTCGAGAAGGTTCTTCCGCTGAAGCCGCTCCATGAGTATGGATTCAAGGAGAGCGATATCGAGGAGTTTGCGGATTCCGTAGAGGCGAACCAGCAGAGACTGATCACCAACTCCTACATTCCGTGGAACAAAGAGCTGTCCATGCGTGTCTACAGAGAGTGCTTCTAAATTGAATATTTGAGCCGCGTCTTTTGACAGGGCCGCCGTATTATAAAATGCAGCGGCTCTGTAAAAAGAGCGGTTTAAATAGAACTAAGCGCAGGAAGCTTCTGCGCTTAGTGTTGTATCTGCGGGCGGACCGGTAAGCCGTGCGCGGATTTATGAGCAGTATTGTTTCGTTTTTTAGAGAAGAGAAAGGGTTTGCAACATTATGATGACGAAAGAGCAGTACATCGAGTCACTCCGTAAACTTCACCTGAACCTCTATATGTTCGGAAAAAAGGTGGACAATGTCGTGGACAATCCGATCATTCGTCCGTCGCTGAATTCCTTCGCTGAGACGTACGCGCTGGCGGAGGATCCGCAGTATGAGGATCTGATGACGGCGACTTCCAGCCTGACCGGCAAGAAGATCAACCGGTTCACACACCTTCATCAGTCCGCGGATGATCTGATCAAGAAAGTTAAAATGCAGCGTCTTCTCGGACAGAAGACGGCGGCATGTTTCCAGCGCTGCGTAGGATTTGATGCGGCGAACGCTGTATTCTCCACGACGTATGAGACGGATGAGGCGTGCGGAACGAAGTATCATGACAATTTCGTAAAATTCTGGACGATGATCCAGGACAATGATCTGGCGGTTGACGGCGCGATGACCGACGTCAAGGGCGACAGAGGTCTTGCTCCGTCTAAGCAGGCGGATCCGGATCTGTACCTTCATGTCGTCGAGAGAACTCCGGACGGCGTATATGTAACCGGCGCGAAGGCACATCAGACCGGCTACCTGAACAGCCACTATGTTCTCGTTATGCCGACCATCTCCATGAGAGAGGGTGATGAGGATTACGCGATTTCCTTCGCGTGCCCGACCGACGCGGAAGGCATCACGCTGATTCTCGGACGTCAGTCCTGCGATACCAGAAAGATGGAAGAGTATCACAGCATCGATGTCGGAAACCAGACGTACGGCGGCCATGAGGTTCTGGTTATCTTCGATCACGTCTTCATCCCGAACGACATGATCTTCCTGAACGGCGAGACGAAGTTCGCGGGCATGATGGTTGAGCGTTTCGCGGGATACCATCGTCAGTCCTACGGCGGATGCAAAGTCGGTGTCGGCGACGTGCTCATCGGCGCGACCGCGACCGCTGTCGAGATGGCAGGATGCGCGAAGGCTTCTCATGTCAAGGATAAGATCATCGAGATGACACACCTGAACGAGACCCTGTATGCATGCGGTATCGCCTGCTCCTCTCAGGGACATCAGACGAAGTCCGGAAACTATCTCATCGATCTGCTTCTGGCAAATGTCTGCAAACAGAACGTCACGAGATTCCCGTATGAGATCGCGCGTCTCGCGCAGGATCTGGCGGGCGGCCTGATGGTTACCCAGCCGTCTGAGGCGGATTACCGCAATCCGGAGACCCACGACTACATCGATAAATATCTGAAGGCAGTCGAGTCGGTTCCGACCGAGGACAGAATGAGAATTCTCCGTCTCATCGAGAACATGACCATGGGTACCGCGGCGGTCGGATATCTGCCGGAGTCCATGCACGGCGCAGGATCACCGCAGGCTCAGAGAATCATGATCGCAAGACAGTCCAACCTCGAGGCGAAGAAGGATCTTGCGAAGCATATCGCACATATCGAAGGCAAATAATTCGGGATATTAACGGAAGGGGCATCCGCATACCGCGGGTGTCCCTCCGGAGTGTCTGGACGTTCACAAGAGACAGGATTTATGAAAAAGGTTGCGGTGAAATTCTGCGGCGGCTGCAATCCGCGTTACGACCGCGGTGAGGCGTACCGGATGATCGCAGACGGGCTGAAAGGGGAGGCTGAATTCGAGATCGCGAAGGAAGGCGTCCCGTATGACGCGCTTCTCATTATCCGGGGATGTACCCAGTGCCCGTATCTCTATGAAACGATTGACGCGAAGAAACGTGTGATCTGCACATCGCGGGGGGAGATTCCGGAAGCGGTGCGGCAGATTCGCGATATATAGGAACTGTAAATTAAAAGAAGCGAGGTATTTCTAATGAAACGAGTAAACGTGGTTACTGCGGAAGAAGCCGCAAATATGGTTGAAGATGGCGTAACCATCGCGACCGGCGGTTTTGTCAGCTGTGCGTGCCCGGAAGCACTTTCCAAGGCTCTTGAGAAGCGTTTCCTTGAGACCGGTCATCCGAAGGATATGACACTGTTCTTCGCGGCGGGTCAGGGACACCGTGACGGAACGGGCGGAGATCACTTCGGCCATGAGGGAATGGTAAAACGTGTCATCGGCGGACACTGGGATCGTGCGCCGAAGCTCGGGGACCTTGCCCTTGCGAACAAGATCGAAGCGTATAACATCCCGCAGGGTGTTATTTCCCAGATGTACAGAGATATCGCTGCTCACAAGATCGGAACGATTACCCACGTCGGTCTGTATACGTTCGTTGATCCGCGCAATGAAGGCGGAAAGCTGAACGAGAAGACGACGGAGGATATTGTCCAGAGAATCGAGATCAACGGAAAAGAGCAGCTTCTTTATAAAGCGATGCCGATCGATGTCGTATTCGTCCGCGCATCGTACTGTGATGAATTCGGTAACTGCACCGTTCACCGTGAGATCGGACCGCTCGATGTTACGGCTATGTGCCAGGCGGCAAAGAACTCCGGCGGCAAGGTTATCGTTCAGGTTGAGAAAATTGTTCAGGGCGGAAGCCTTGATCCGAAACTCGTCGCGATTCCGGGCATCTATGTGGATGCGGTCGTAGTCGGATCCGATGAGGATAATATGCAGTGCCTCGGAATGCCGTATGACGGCGCGCTTGCCGGCGAGTACCGCATCCCGGTGGACGCGATTCCTTCAATCCCGCTTGACGCGAAGAAGGTTCTGGCGCGCCGCGCGGCTATGGAACTTCCGAAGGACGCGATTGTAAACCTCGGAACCGGCGCTCCGGAGAAAATTGCAAATGTAGCGGCTGAAGAAGGAATCTCCGACAAGATGACTCTGACCGTTGAGGCAGGATCCATCGCGGGCGTTCCGTACGGCGGCACACAGTTCGGCGCTGCGGCGAACTCCATGGCAATTCTTCCGCACAACGTGCAGTTTGACTTCTACCAGGGCGGCGGCCTTGATATCGCATTCCTCGGACTGGCCGAGACGGCTCCGAACGGCGATCTGAACGTATCAAAATTCGGAACGCGTCTGGCAGGTGCAGGCGGATTCATCGACATTACTCAGAATGCGAAGAAGGTCTGCTACTGTGGAACCTTCACAGCAAAGGGTCTGAGAACGAAATGTGAGGACGGGAAACTCGTCATCACTCAGGAGGGTGCGAAGAAGAAGTTCGTCAATCACGTCGAGCAGATCACCTTCTCCGGCGTCTACGCGAACAAGGTTCATCAGCCGGTTATGTATATCACGGAGCGCGCGGTCTTCGAGCTGCGTCCGGAAGGAGTTACGCTGATCGAGATCGCACCGGGAATTGATCTGCAGACACAGGTTCTTGATCAGATGGAGTTCGAGCCGAAGATCGCTTACCAGCCGGACGGCACGATCAAGCTGATGGACGAGAGAATTTTCCGCGACGAGCCGATGGGACTGGAATAAAGAACAGCACGGCATTGCAATAGAGATACAAGGAGATTGGAATCATGAGTGACGTTTTAGTTGAGAAAAAAGATCATGTAGCCGTTGTCAAGATTGAGCATATGCAGGCGATGAACGCGCTGAGCACGGATATGTACTCCCAGCTCGAGGATGCGTTCAACGAGGTTGCGGCGATGGACGATGTTTACTGTGTCGTCCTGACCGGATCTTCCCGCATCAACAAAAAGGGCAAAGAGGTTCAGTCCTTCGTGGCAGGCGCGGATATCGGTGAGATGTCCAAGCTTACGGTCGAGGAAGGCAAGAAGTTCGGAAACAATTCCAACCGCGTCTGCTGGATGATCGAGAACTTCAAGCGTCCGGTCATCGCTGCGATCAACGGATTCTGCCTGGGCGGCGGCGTTGAGCTGGCGATGTCCTGCGATATCCGGATCTGCTCCGAGAACGCGAAATTCGGTCAGCCGGAAGTCGGCCTCGGAATCACACCGGGATGCGGCGGAACCCAGAGACTTGCCCGCATCGTGGGAACCGGCAAGGCGAAAGAGATGCTCTACACGGCACGCGCTACCTACACCGCAGAGGATGCGCTGAAGATGGGTCTTGTCAACAACGTATATCCGATCGAGGATCTTATGGATGAGGCGATGAAACTCGCAAATGAGATCGCGGCGCAGGCTCCGATCGCTGTCTCTCTTGTAAAAGAGGCTGTGAATGTCGGGACGCAGACAGATCTCAACTCGGCTCTGAAATTCGAGGGCAACTGCTTCGCACAGTGCTTCGCGACCGAGGACCAGAAATACGCGATGGAGTATTTCCTGGATAAGAGCAAAGATAAACCGGAAAAAGTTTTCAAGAATAAATAAAGTGATTTGCTGAACCGTCTGTCGGGCGGGCTGCCGCGAATGCGGCGGCCCGCCTTTTGCGCGTATATTTTGATACCAGACCCGTTTTCCCGAAAGAAGATACGGCCCGACAGGATCAAAAAAATACAAAAAAAGGACTGTGCGCCGGAACGGTGCACAGTCCTTTGCCATTTACGCGAAAAACAGGGAATTACTTGTTCGCTTTGTAATCTCTGATCGCCTGTGTCAGGAGCGGTGTTACCTTGAACAGATCGCCGGTGATGCCATAGTCCGCGATCTCGAAGATCGGAGCGGCCTCGTTCTTGTTGATGGCGATGATGCACTCAGAATCCTGCATACCTGCCTTGTGCTGGATCGCGCCGGAGATACCGAGCGCTACATATACCTTCGGATGTACAGTCTTACCGGTCTGACCTACCTGATGATCAGCGGAAAGCCATCCGGAGTCGATCGCCGCACGGGAGCCGCCGACCACGCCGCCGCCGAGAGCATCTGCGAGATCCTCGGCGAGCTTGATGCCGGTTTCCACGTCCGCCGCGATACCACGGCCGACTGATACGACAAAATCAGCGCCGACGAGGTCAACCAGTTTTTTGGCCGCCTTGACGACATCGATTACCTCGGTCTTGAGGTCTTCCGGCTTGATATCCGCCGCGACTTTCTCGATCTCGACCGCGTCAGCCTTCGCCTGATCGAACGGTGCCTTCTTCAGGACGCCCGGACGGACGGTAGCCATGGACGGACGGAAACGCGGGCAGATGATGGAAGCCATCAGGTTTCCGCCGAATGCCGGACGCGTCATCTTCAGATCCTTGGATACATCATGATCCTTGCCGAGAACTTTCGCGGTTCCGACGCCCGCGATTCTCTCCGGCTTCAGAACGGAGTTGTTTGTCAGGAAATCTTTGTAGATGTCCATGTCGATATCGAGGTGCGTGCAGTCCGCGCAGAGACCGGTGTGCAGACGGGCTGCGCAGCGCGGTCCGAGATCACGTCCGATGTTGGTTGCGCCGATCAGGAAGATCTCCGGTTTCTTGTCCGCGATTACATCGCAGATCGCTTTCGCGTAAGCGTCGGTCGTGTAAACCTTGAGCGCCGGATCGTCTACGACGATTACCTTGTCCGCGCCGTAGCCGCCGAGCTCTTTTGCAAGACCGTCGACGTTGTCCCCGAGAAGAAGGCCGACCAGCTTTACGCCGAGCTCATCCGCCAGACGGCGTGCTTCGGAAATCAGCTCAAAATCAGTCGGCATCAGTTTGCCGTCTCTCTGCTCGCAGAATACCCACACATCCTTAAAAGCAGATACATTGCTGCTATCAAAATTTTCCATGATATGAAATTCTCCTTTCTTAGATGATGTGTTTCTCACCCAGGATCCCGGCAAGTTTTTCGCACGTCTCTTTGCCGTTGCCCTCGAGCATCTGTCCTGCGCCCTTCTGCGGCGGTGTGAAGGAAATCAGGATGTTCGTCGGAGAACCAGCCAGACCGATGTTTGTAAGATCGATGAGCGGGCTGTCTTTCAGCGTGTCGAAGTTATAAACATCCATCGGTTTGCTGTAGCAGTCGTAGATGCCGCCGATGCTCATGTAACGGGGCTCGTTCAGCTCTTTGATGCAGGTGATCAGGCACGGGGTCTGAACTTTGATCTTCATATAGCCGTCTTCGAGAGCACGCTCTACGGTAAGTGTATCACCGTCTTTGTGAATGTTCTGCGCGTAGGTGACCTGCGGAACGCCGAGCTTCTCTGCGATCTGCGGTCCGACCTGAGCGGTGTCGCCGTCGATGGCCTGACGTCCGCAGAAGATCACGTCGTCCTTCTCAAGGCCGAGATGATCGATCGCTGCAGCAAGGATCTGAGAGGTCGCATACGTATCGGATCCGCCGAACTCACGTGCGGATACGAGAATTGCGCGGTCAGCGCCGCGTGCAAGCAGCTCGCGGAGCATGCCTTCTGCAGGCGGCGGTCCCATGGTGATCACGATGACTTCTGCGCCGGTCTCATCTTTCAGAGCGAGAGCCGCTTCGACCGCGTTCAGGTCATCCGGGTTTGTGATGGTCTGCATGGATGCACGATCCAGCGTTCCGTCTGGTTTCACAGCGATTTTACCGGAGGTATCTGGTACCTGTTTTACACAAACTATAATTTTCATAATCTGACGATTCCTCCCTTAATTATCTCAGAATGTTGCCGGAAATAACGACACGCTGGATCTCGGATGTTCCCTCGTAGATCTCTGTGATCTTCGCGTCGCGCATCATACGCTCAACCGGATAATCTTTCGTATATCCGTAGCCGCCGAGCATCTGAACCGCTTCGGTCGTTACCTTCATAGCGAGCTCGGAGCAGAACAGCTTCGCGCATGCGGCTTCTACTGTGAACCGCTTCTGAGTGGCTTTCGCGAGGGACGCCTTGTAGAGAAGAAGCTGACCGGCCTGAATTCCGACGTACATGTCAGCAAATTTGAACTGAGTATTCTGGAATTTGGAAATCGGGCGTCCGAACTGGACACGGCTCTTTGTGAAATCCATCGCTTCCTGCATAGCGCCCTCGGCAATTCCGAGTGCCTGTGCGGCGATACCGATACGGCCGCCGTCCAGGGTAGCCATCGCGATATTGAAGCCCTTGCCCTCGACTCCAAGGAGGTTTTCCTTCGGAACGATGCAGTCCGTGAATACGATCTCTGCGGTCGGTGATCCGTGAAGACCCATCTTCTCCTCATGTTTGCCGACAGAGAATCCCGGGAAGGAGCTCTCGACGATGAATGCGGAGATGCCCTTTGTTCCGAGCGCCGGATTTGTCATGGCAAATACGACCAGAACGTCTGCAACGTAGCCGTTCGTGATGAAAATCTTGGAACCGTTCATCACATAGTGATCACCCTCGAGAACAGCCGTCGTGGTTCCCTTGGATGCATCGGATCCTGCGTTCGGCTCAGTCAGGCAGAAAGCGCCGACTTTTTTGCCTTTGGTCAGCATCGGCAGATATTTTTTCTTCTGCTCCTCTGTACCGAAGGTGAGGATCGGGTTGCAGCAAAGACCGTTGTGTGTCGCAACGATATCACCGGTAGAAGGGCAAGCTTTCGAGATTTCCTCGATCGCGATGGAAGCGGAGAGGTCATCTGCGCCTGCGCCGCCGTACTCCTTCGGCACCGCCATTCCCATCACGCCGTAACGGAAAAGTTTGTCGATCGTCTCCGCCGGATATTCGCTCGTCTTATCTGTCTCGGCAGCGATCGGAGCGATTTCGTTCTCGGTGAAGTCCCGGACCATCTTGCGGACCAGTTCCTGTTCACGGGATAACTTTAGTTCCATAACTATACCTCCTTAAGTATAATGCCTGCCTGGTAAGAAAATACATAAAAAAAGCGCATTTTTACCAGCTAGCGTCCTGAACATATATTACTATAAACGAATTGTGAATGCAATAACAGATTGACGATTCACCGATAGAGAACACAAGTATTTAACGGGGTTTTAGGCACATTGAACGCACACTTCCGGAGGAGTTTTGCCGTCGGATGGATAAATTGCACAATGATTTCAGACAATTTGTGTCATGAAAATGTATTGAGAAAATACAAGGGGCGCAGAAAAAATACAAATACCTGACACTGTTTTTACAAACAAATATTAGTAATGTATACATACAAAATTTCCGCGGCCTTCTCTGCGCAAGAAGACCGCGGAAGTCTGAAAAAACGGTATGATAACAGATACCCAGTATTATTTTACACGGGCGCTTCGTTCGGATCCGGCTGATATCCCGGATGATTGGAAGCCCACAGTCTGTCTGCGACGGGCGCCCATTCCTTCGCGTATTCGTCGCATTTTGAGCAGAGGTGATCGACATCTTCCGGACTCATCATATCCGTGCTCTTCGCGCCGGATTCTTTGACCATCTGGCGGAGTCTCTGCGGGTTCTCGAGCATCGGACACGGCTGCAGCAGGTTCTTGTTGAACGGCTGCGCGCTCTGGTAGGCCTTGAACAGCGGCTGGCGCAGGCAGTCGAGCAGACTCATGTCGTGAATATTCGCGCTGGAGTAGTGGATGAATACGCACGGCTCCACATCGCCGTTCGGGTTAATGTGGCAGTAATATTTTCCTCCGGCGATGCATCCGCTGACGAATTCGCCGTCGTTCTGGAAGTCCATAAGGAAGATTTCCTTGCCGCCTTCGTAGCCGCGGACCTCGCGGATGCGGTGGTACATATATTCCCGCTCCTCGGGAGTCGGTACCAGTTCGGTCGTCGCATCATTGCCCACCGGCATGAAGTGGAAGTACCAGGAGAAGGCGACGCCTTTTTCAATCAGGAAATCCAGGAAATCATCACTGGTGACGGCCTTGTAGTTTGCGCTTGTGTAGCAGATGGACGTTCCGTACGGGATGCCGTTTTTGTGAAGCAGATCCATCGTGCCCATCACTTTCTGGAACACGCCGCTTCCGCGTCTGCCGTCGGTCGCGTCTTCCAGGCCTTCGATGCTCATGGAGAAAATGATGTTCTTACTCTTCTTGATCTCGTCGATGAAGGGCTGATCCACGAGCGTGCCGTTCGTGAAGAGCATGAATCCGCTGTCCGGATGCGCCTGAGCGAGCCGGATGATGTCTTTTTTGCGGACCATCGGTTCGCCGCCGGTCATGATGAAGGCGTGGATGCCGAGTTCATTTCCTTCTGTGACAATCTTTTCCATATCCTCGTAGGAGAGATTAAGCGTCCTGCTGTACTCGGAAGCCCAGCATCCGGTGCAGTGCAGATTGCATGCGCTCGTCGGGTCGAACAGGATGACCCACGGGATCGGCATGCCGAGTTTCTTGCTGACTTTTCTCGTTCTGCGGAATCCGGAAAGAGCCGCTTCATATCCGAAGGACATCATCAGTCCCTTCAGGTATTCCGGATCGGTTGTGTCGAGAAGACGGTCGAAGAAGTTCGCGTACTTGCCGCCCTTGCTGAATGTGGCGCGAAGGCGGTCGTACGCCTCTGCGGGCCATCCGTCTCCCAGCACCTTCTGCATCGCATTGACGACCTCGACGTATCCTTCGTGACGGTTTTTCTTTGCTTTTTTTCCGAGCGAATTCAGGACCAGTTCAAAAGCCTTCCGCTCTGCCGCATGGGCTAAATCTGCTGCCATAGTTTTGTATCCTCCTGATTGAAAAAAATATTAACAGGTGTTATATTAAATACACATATGAGATGTCCGAATTATATAAGATGAAATTTGCAATTGCAAATACACAAATCGGGGAAAACGGAAAATAAGTATACAAACCAGTACGCGTGTATAATTAAATCGGCCGCGGTTGGACACTTGAGGATAAATGGGAAAACGAAGTCGTTCTGCGGGCGGGAAAAGAGGAGATCATGAAAAACAGCGTAGACCGGCGCGTCATCAAGACAAAGCGGAATCTGAAGCAGACAATGCGGGAAATGATGGGAGAGATGCCGTTCGAGAAGATCACGGTCAAGGAGGTCTGTGAGCGCGCGATGACCAGCCGGATCACGTTTTACAACTATTATAATGATAAGTATGCGCTGCTTGAAGAGCTGTTTTCTGATATGAATCTTGAGCTGGAGCACCGCTTCCAGGAGCTGCAGAAACACAATCAGGCGGATGATCCGGCGATCAGCTATCAGAACCTTCTGGACTGTTTTATCGAGCTGCACCAGAAGAACGAAAATATTTTCAGGGAGAATACAAGACTGGATCAGAATACAAGTCTTCTCCCCCCGTATTTTCATTTTATGGTCAATATTATTACGATGCTGATCGAAAAATATTTTCAGCAGCTCAAGCCGAATTATCCTCCGGAGAAGCTCAGCGTCTTTATTTTTCTCGGGATGTTCGGTTATATCTATCTTGGCAAAGAAGGGGCGGAGAACGATAAATTCGGGCTGTACGAGTCCGCGCACAATCTGCTCGCCGATATCCTGAAGAGTGATCTGTTTACGGCGGTGAAACGGTAAAAAATTGTAAAACATGACGAATGATGGCGAAATGTTCACAAAATGTTTGTTGATAATTCAGCTATGCTATATTATTATCCCTTTATTGACAGGAAGACGGACTACCCCGCCTTCGGGCGGCAGATATGGAGGTGAAACGATGAGTTTTCAGACATTAGTAACCCCGGAAATGAATGAACTTGCAGGAATCTGCAGAGAGAATACCGGAATTCCGCGCGAGCTCTATGCAGAATATGATATCAAAAAAGGTCTTCGCGACGTAAACGGAAACGGTGTCCGTGCCGGACTCACGAATATTTCCAACATTGTTTCGTTTAAAAATGTGGACGGGAAGAGGATCCCGTGCCCGGGCGAATTGTATTACCGCGGCATCAGCATCAATGATCTGACGAGTGGATTTCTTAATGAAGACCGGTTCGGATTTGAGGAGATCACGTATCTTCTTCTGTTCGGAAAACTGCCGACGAAGGAGCAGCTGCAGGATTTCTGCGAACTGCTCTCAAACCAGCGTGCGCTTCCGAAGAATTTTACGCGGGATGTTATTATGAAGGCGCCTGCGCACGATATGATGAATACCCTCTCACGAAGTGTCCTGACACTTTACTATTATGATAAGAACGCGGATGACATTTCACTTCCGAATGTGCTGCGTCAGTGTCTGAACCTGATCGCGGTATTTCCGATGCTGTCGGTTTACGGCTATCATGCGTACAATCACGATCACTGCGGCAAGAGCCTGTATATTCATGCGCCGAGAAAGAAACTGTCTGCGGCGGAAAATATCCTGCGGATGCTCCGTCCGGACAAACAGTATACAGATTTTGAGGCGAAGGTCCTGGATCTCGCCCTCGTCCTTCATGCCGAGCACGGCGGAGGCAACAACTCGACCTTCACGACACACGTCGTCACATCCTCCGGAACGGATACGTATTCGACGATTGCGGCGGCGCTCGGATCGCTCAAAGGGCCGAAACACGGCGGCGCAAATATCAAGGTCGTGCGGATGTTTGATGATCTGAAGGCGAATGTTTCGGATATCACGGACGAGGAAGAGGTCGCGGCTTATCTGAAAAAGCTTCTGAATAAAGAGGCTTTTGACCACCAGGGACTGATCTACGGGATCGGTCATGCCGTTTACTCTGTTTCGGATCCGCGCGCGCTGATTTTCAAGAAGTATGTGGAGCGTCTCGCGGATGCGAAGGGAAGAATGAGAGATTATCAGATGTATTCTCTGGTGGAGCGTCTCGCGCCGGAGGTGATCGGAAAAGAGCGCCATATGTACAAGGGCGTCAGTGCAAATGTCGATTTTTACAGTGGATTTGTCTACAGCATGCTGGATCTGCCGCTTGAGCTCTACACGCCGATTTTCGCTTGCGCGAGAATCGTGGGATGGAGCGCGCACCGGCTCGAGGAGCTGATCAACGTGGATAAGATCATCCGGCCGGCATATCTCAACATCTGCGATACAGGAACGTACGTGCCGCTTGAAGAGAGATGATTGACAATGCGGGCAAAGAGCAGGCGGTTCTCTTGCGCGTACACGGGTGGTGATAATTGATGAAATACGCAAGTGTCGCGAAACGGTTGAAAGCGTATCAGAAGCGCTGGCAAACGACTCTCCGGTGGATTGAATTCGGAGGAGCCGCGGCGGCAGCGCTTTACAGCAGTCTGCGGATCGCCCGGGCTTTTCCGCGCCCGGCAGGAACGGTCGTCGGTGTGGCTGTTTCTGTATATGCGCTGTTCGGAGTCGGGTTTCAGACGTATACGCGTCACAGGGAAGATCACACATTTCATCCGCTGTACAGTCGGGCGGTCGTATTGTCCGGACTTTATGTCGCGTTTATGACCTATCATTTCTGTGCGCTTCTGGTGTGCGACCTGCTTTATCTGTTTCTGCACCGCGTGCCGGGCGCGCCGCCGAGAGACGCATTTTCAATGGCGGCAGCCGTGGCTGCGCTCCTGATCGTCGCGCACGGTTACCGGCGCGTGCATCGGATCCGGATCATACCGGTGCGCCTGAGATGCGCAAAGCTGAACCGCCGGTTCCCGTATCGGATCGTGCATCTTTCGGATCTGCACATCGGCGCGGCGATCAGCGGGAAGCACCTCGGGGAAATGGTGAGAAAGGTGAATCTCTGCCATCCGGACCTGATTGTGATCACGGGAGATATCCTGAATCACGGAGGTACCTATGAGGTGCAGGATCAGGAAGAGGTCGAGTCTGTTCTCAAAGAGATGCAGGCGTGTGACGGTGTGTACGGAGTGCTCGGGAATCACGATACAGAGACGCCGGATCCGAATATTCACCAATTCTTCAGCAAGTGCGGGATCCATATGATCGATAATCAGGCGGCTGAAAACGATACGGTCACGCTGATCGGGCGGACGGGGATCCTCCTCTCGGGCGGACGGGTCTCGCTTCAGAGGCTGATGGAGCACGTGAACCGCGAAAAACCGGTGATCGTGCTTGATCATGATCCGAAGGGTATCCGGGAGGCCTCACAGTGCGGCGCAGACCTTGTCCTGTGCGGTCACACCCACGCCGGACAGTTCTTCCCATGCACGGTTTTCACACAGATTCTATACGGAAAAACCGGCTCCCACGGAGTCGGACAGCTCGGCAAAACCATGAGCGTCGTCTCTGCGGGAACCGGGTACTTTCAGACGCCGGTCCGGATCGGAACGGATAATGAAATTATATGTATCGACCTTGAAAAAGGATCAGGCGGTGCCGGGAAGGACGGGCCGGAAGGCGAGCAGCCGCATGGAGTTCAGGATGCAGAGGACGGCGACGCCGACATCGGCGAATACAGCGGCCCACATTCCGGCGAGGCCGGCCGCGCCGAGGATAAGGATCAGCATCTTGACCGCGAGGGCAAAGATAATATTCTCCTTTGAGATGCGGACGGTCTTTTTCGCGACCTGCACAGTCATGGGAATTTTATTCAGATTGTCGTCCATGATGACGACGTCTGCCGCCTCGATCGCCGCGTCGGATCCCATGGATCCCATCGCGATGCCGACATCCGCCCGGGTCAGAACCGGCGCGTCGTTGATGCCGTCGCCGACGAATACCAGCCTGCGGCCGGACTCTTTACGCTTTGCGAGCATTTCCTCCACGCGGGCGACCTTGTCCTGCGGAAGAAGCTCCGGATAAACCTGGTCGACGCCGAGCTCCCGTCCCACCGCGTCGCCGACGGACTTCCGGTCGCCGGTCAGCATGACAAAGCTGCTGATGCCTTCCTGCTTCATGGCGGCGATCGCCCCGCGCGCCTCCGGTTTCACTTCGTCCCGGATCAAAATCGCTCCGAGATACCGGCGATCCTTCGCGACGTACACGACGGTCGCGGCACCGCTCTTTTCCGGCGTGAAATTGATGTGATTTTCCTCCATAAGCTTTTCATTGCCCACGTACACCTTTGATCCGGAAACGGTGGCGGTCAGGCCGCGGCCGGTCCGGTTTTCTGTGTCAGAGACGATGCTTGTGTTCATCCCGGATGAGCAGCCCCGGGCGCAGAGCGCTTCGCGGATTGATTTCGCGATCGGGTGAGTGGACATGCCTTCGGCTGCAGCGGCTGTCTCCAGAAGATCATTCTCCTGCACGCCGTCTGCGCAGATGACGCGCGTCACCTTGAAATTTCCCTGTGTGAGGGTTCCGGTTTTATCCGAGACGACTGTGCCGGGATTCGCCATGAGCTCAAGATAATTGGAACCCTTGACGAGAACGCCGATCTTTGAGGCGGCCCCGATTCCGCCGAAAAACGCCAGCGGAACGGACAGCACGAGTGCGCAGGGGCAGGATATTACGAGAAATGTGCACGCCCGGTAGATCCAGGTCATCCAGTTTCCGGTGAAAACCGGCGGGATGAATGCGACGATCACAGCGCCCAGTACGACGAGCGGCGTGTAATAGCGGGCAAAGCGCGTGATGAAATTTTCCGTGCGGGATTTCTTCTCGGATGCATTTTCTACGAGCTCGAGAATCCGGGATACGGTTGAATCGTCGTACTTTTTTGCCGCGCGCATTTTCAGAAGCCCGTCGCCGTTGATACATCCGGAGATGATTTCTGACCCTGCAGAAACGGAACGGGGCACGGACTCGCCGGTGAGGGCTGCTGTATTGATCAGGCTGGATCCATCGGTGACAACGCCGTCGACCGGAATCTTTTCTCCGGGGCGGATGACGAGCGTATCGCCGACCAGGACATCTTCCGGATCAACGGTTCTGACGGATCCGTCCGCGCCTTCGACGTTCGCGAATTCCGGCGCGATGTCGAGCAGATTTTTGATGGAACGCCGCGAGCGTGTAACCGCGAAATCCTGAAACCACTCGCCGATCTGATAGAACAGCATGACCGCGACGGCTTCGCTCGTCTCGCCGGTCGCAAAGGCTCCGATCGAAGCGAGGATCATCAGAAACTGTTCATCCAGCAGCTGATGGTTTTTGATCCCGAGAAAGGCGCCCCGCAGAACGGGGGAACCGATAATCAGGTACGGGATCAGGTAAAGGAAGAGTGAGGCAGCCCGGTTTCCGAATACGGAAGGGAGGGCGCCGGTGTGATCGGGAATCATGAGGCCGGCATAGATGACGCCGGCCAGGAGAATTTTGCGCAGCCTCTTTTTCTGCTTTTTGGTCAGTGTGTGTTCAACCATGTCTGTTTCCCTCCGGATAATGCGAAAATCCCGGCTGCTCAGCAGTCTATTTCGAAATCGGGTTCGATCTTTTTGCCCGTCTGAACAGCCTGTTTCAGGATCGCTTCGAACCGGTCATCCTCGGCTTCCAGTGTGAACTTCTGCGTCATAAAGTTCACGCGGGCGTCTTTTACTCCGTCGATCTTCTTGACCGCGTCCTCTACTTTTGCTGCACAGTTGGCACAATCGATTTCACAGGAAAATTTTTTTTTCATACGAAAGCCTCCCCAAAATAATAAAAATGTGATCCGTGATCATTCCTCGACATGTTCTTTGCCCATCGCGATGATCGTCATGACGTGATCATCCGCAAGGGAATAAAGGATGGATTTTCCTTCGCGGCGGCCCTTGACCAGCTTTGAGGTCCGGAGAATCTTCAGCTGATGCGAAATCGCCGACTGATTCATCTCCAGGTCTTCACAGATCTCGGAGACACTCTTCTCGCCGCACGTCAGATCATACAGGATTTTGATGCGGGTGGAATCGCCGAAGAGGCGGAACAGTTCGGCCATGTCGAGCAGTTCTTCCTCTGTGATCCGGTCGGGCAGCTTAGTCGGGCATTCTTCCTTTTTGAAAGGAACCGGCATAATGCGTCACCTCCGAAAATGAATAATAAAATGACTTGTTGTTCATATGAATATATTATCATGTGAAAAACAGATGTCAACACAATCCCCAAATATTCTTTCCTTTTATTTCCGGATCGGCGTACCGCTGCGCACTGAATGGAACGTTTTCGTTTTTTCCCTGATATGATAGAATAGAAGCATGGTTACGAAGAGGAAAAAGAAAAAAACGGAAGAGACGCAGGCGGGACAGTATCTGTTTCGTATGCAAAAGCCGTATTATCCGGCGCGGTTCTGGAAGAGTCTTTCGGGGTGGGAGCGGTTCTGCCTCATCGCGGCGGCTGCGATGCTGATATCGCTGGCGGTGATTTATTCAGAGAGGTCAGCGATCCGGGCGGCGCTTGGCGGCGTCATGTATCCGGTCAGCCTGTATATCGCCGCGGCGGAAATCGTCCCGGTTGTGCTCGTGTTCCTGTTCCTCTGGATGCGTTCCTGCCAGCGCTCCTGGTCGGTTTCAATGGAAGAGGATCGTGTGATTCTGGATGGTGAGATGATCCGGAGAAAAATTCCGTATAAGGCAGTCCGGTACATCGTGCGCGGAGATATGGGACCGGCACTTCATCCTTTTCCGGGCAGGTTCGGTCCCTCTGCGGTTTCATATCGCCGCAGATTTGGTGATTATCTGAATGCGGTCGATGAGAATGGAGCCGTGCTGTTTCCACTCCGGGAGGAGGGAAGCGCCTTTTCGGATCTGCATGAAAAATGTCCGGGTGCGAGGATCGTGGAAATCGGGGCTTATGCGGAAATGTGCCGGGAGATCACGCCGGATCTCATGAGTCCGGCACTTCTCGCCGCGTGGGATAAGAAAAACAAATAATCGGAAGGCGTATCTTCTCCGTTCAGGCCTCCCCGGATCCGGGACGGAACAGCCGCGTGACGCGGCGCATGACTGCCGTATAGATGACGGCGGAGTAGACCGCCGCACAGATCCAGGCGGCCTGATCGGTCAGGCAGGTCACGATGTAACCGAAGACGGGGACGAGCAGTATGCTCATCAGTATCCTTGCGGCCATCTCGATCGCGCCGGAGAAGACAGAGAGAAGGGTGTAACCGAGTCCCTGGACCGTATAGCGGAATACCATAAGGACACCGACGAGCCAGAGGAAAAGCCCGCACCATTTCACGAAAAGTGCGGAGGCATCGAGGACAGCCGACGCATCGGAGGACACAAAAATCATCGAGAGCGGCCGTCCGAAGACAACGAGCAGGAAGCCGGCGGCCGCGCCGTAAATAACAGACACGGCGATTCCAATGCGGACGCCCTTCCGCACACGGTCCGTTGCTCCGGCGCCCAGATTCTGACTTGCGAATGTGCAGAGGGCGGTTCCGAGTGCGTCAAGAGGGCACATCGCGAAGTGCTTCAGCCGGTACCCGGCTGCATATGCGGAGATGTAGAGTGTACCGAGGCCGTTATTTGCGGCCTGCATCACCATGCTTCCGATGGCGGTGACCGAGTACTGGAGACCCATCGGGAGTCCCATCCCTGCCATGGATTTTGCGACAGAGGAAGACCATTTCCGGTCTTCCGGCCGGGTGCGCAGGATTTTAAATTTCCGCCGGATCAGGAGCAGACAGGCCAGTCCGCTGATTCCCTGAGAAGTAACGGTTGCCGCTGCGGCTCCCGGTACGCCGAGCTTCAGTACCGCGATACAGAACAGATCGAGGGCGATATTGAGTGAAGTCGACAGCACGAGGAACAGGAAGGGGGTCCGGCTGTCGCCGACGGCGCGGAGAATACCGGCCAGGTAGTTGTATAATAAGGTGAATGGGATGCCGAGAAAGATGATAAATAAATAGTGGTACGAGTCGCTGTAAATCCCCGATGGAGTGGACAGGATCCGGAGAATACCGTGGCAGAGCAAGGCACACAGGAGGGTCAGCACCGCCGCGAGGCCGGCGGTCAGAATGGATCCGTGCCAGACGCACCGGCGCATGCGGCTCTCATCTCCGGCGCCGAAATGCCGGGCGACGGGCACGGCAAATCCGCTGCAGGCGCCGATGCAGAATCCGAGAATCAGAAACTGGACGCTGCTGGTCGCGCCGACACTGGCGAGTGCGTCCGCGCCGAGAATCCGTCCGACGATGGCGCCGTCCGCGACGTTGTATGTCTCCTGAAGAAGATTTCCCGCCATGAGCGGGAGAGAAAACCGGATAATCTGAGGGAGGGGAGAACCTTCCGTCATGTTGCGAACCATAGCTGTACCTCAAAGAGAAGTTTGTAAAAACCGTTTCACAGGATCTTATTCAAATAATAAGAACCGGATTATTGTTTGTCAACGAAAGAGCCGGAAGAGTCAGGGAGGAACTCCGCATGAGACCGATTTCACATATGGTTCATTATTATGAGACCGATAAGATGGGAGTGACCCATCACTCAAATTATATCCGCTGGATGGAAAATGCGAGGATCGATTATCTTGCACAGATCGGCTGCGGCTATACAGAGTGCGAGGAGATGGGACTTACCGCGCCGGTGACCGGCTATTCGTGTAAAATAAAGACAAGTACCAGGTTTGGCGACGAGGTGAGGATCTCAACGAAAATTTTGAAATACACCGGTGTGCGGCTGAGCTTTTCCTATCAGGTCACGCGGCCGGACGGAACGCCGGTCGCATCGGGAGAGACGGATCACTGCTTCCTGAACGGGGAGGGAAAAGTGATCGCGCTGCAGAGACAGTTTCCGCAGCTTCACGAAAATCTGCTGGCGCAGATTGAAAAAGAGAAGGAAGGAGAAAACAATGCGTAATGTGGAAGGTTTTTCGGTCAGGACAGGCAAGCACACACAGATGATCGACATCACAAACCGGGTCGAGGGAATCGTCCGGGAGAGCGGCATCGATTCCGGTCTGTGCACGGTCTTCATCCCGCATACGACAGCGGCGGTCACGATCAACGAGAATGCGGATCCGGATGTCGTGCGGGATTTCACGATGGAGATCAATAAAATCGTCCCGTGGGAAGACGGCTACCGGCACGCGGAGGGAAATTCCGCGGCGCACCTCAAGGCAAGCATGATCGGTTTTTCCGAACAGATCATCATTGATCAGGGGCGGCTCGTGCTCGGAACGTGGCAGGGGATCTATCTCGTCGAGTTTGACGGGCCGCGTACGAGAAACGTATACGTGAAAATTACACGGTGAGAGCCGGGAAAACGGTTTGTTTACAGTCAAATGTTCGCGATTTACCGTGTACGGCTTGCATTCCGTAAACAGTTGCGATATGATTGTTTATAGAAGTTTTGTATAAATTTTATAATATGAAATAAAATGTGTCTTACAGGAGGAGAAAAATATGGCAGTGGCATCGTTGGTTCTTGGGATTGTTTCCATCGTATTTAGTTTTATTCCCGCGGCGGATCTTTTTGGCGGAATCATGGGAATCGTCGGCATCGTTCTCGGAGCGCTCGCACGGAAGAATCCGGACAAAAAGGGCATGGCGACCGCAGGATTGGTCTGCTCCATCATCGGCACCGTTCTCTGCCTGATTTTGTACATCGCATGCGTCGGATGCGCTGCAGGTACTGCAAGCATGTTCGGTTCGATTTAATCACGGGCAAAAACTTTTGCAATAAGCAGTAATGAATGGGGTGTCTACGTGAAACCGGAATTTACTTTTCCGCAGATAACGCCATATGGCACTATGATTGTTATCGGCCTTGCGGCCGCAGTCATATGTGCCTTTTTTATATTTAAACGGCGGCATTTCTGCTATGATGATATCTTCATCCTCGTTGGTTTTCTGATTCTGTTTACGTTTGTCGGGGCCAAGGCGATGTATCTGCTGGTTTCGGCAGGGAATATCGACTGGTCCGGGCTCGCCGATCCGAATTATCTCCGCGCGCAGATGAAAAGCGGGTTTGTCTTTTACGGCGGGCTGCTCGGCGCCATCGCCGCTTTTCCCGCGGCGGAGAAGATCTGCCGCATCCCCGGCAGAAAGTATCTGAACCATCTGGCCGGGTGCTTTCCGCTCTTTCACGGGTTCGGCCGCATCGGATGCCTGCTGGCGGGCTGCTGCTACGGCGTCCGGTACAGCGGGATCGGCCACATCGTTTATCACGGCGTGACCTACGGCGCTCCGGACGGCGTGCCGCTGTTTCCGGTGCAGCTTCTGGAGGCTGCCGCCGAATTCGGCACGGCATTTCTTCTGTTTTATCTCGAGAGCCGCGGGAGAACCCATCTCATCCGGCTCTATCTGGCTGTGTACGCCTGCGTCCGGTTTCTGGATGAGTTCCTCCGCGGGGACCGTGTGCGCGGCTATCTGGGCAGCCTGTCCACTTCGCAGGTCTGCTCCCTGCTGATTCTGATCGGGATGGTCCTGTACGGCCTGATTGAAAGGCGCCGCGGTCTGCGCGCGGAAGCGGCAGGCTGACCGCTTGGCCGGAGAATCCGCGGGAGCGGATGCCGGACGCTCAGGCGGAATACCCGCGGGCTCGGATGCCGTCTGTTCAGCCGGAATATCCGTGGGGCTTTGTGCCGTCCTGCCGTATCTGCCCGTATGTCTCATACCGTTTCATGACGCCTTCCATCTGCTTGGCGCTGAGATAGTGAGGCGCGCCTGCGCACATGCAGCGCCACTGAAGCTCTGCGCACCATTCCATCGCGAGGGCGATGCCGTATGCATTTTTCAGTGAAGATCCGCATGCGGCCATGCCGTGGTTGGCAAGAAGAATTCCGTTGCTGTTCTCGCCGATGTTCTCTTCCACCGCGTCCGCCAATTCCTGCGTTCCGAAGGTGTGATAGGGGACGAGCGGGATCTCGTTCGTCCCGGCATCCGAGATCGCGTAATGAATCGCCTTCAACCTTGTGCCGAGACACGCGAGTGTCGTGCAGTACATTGCATGGGCGTGTACGACTGCGCGCGCTTCTTTTCTTACTTTATAAAAAACGCCGTGAAGCAGATATTCGCTCGAGGGGCGGGCGGTTCCCTCGACGATCTCCCCCGAGAGACGCATGATCACGATGTCCTCCGGACGGGTCTCATTGTACGGAATTCCCGACGGACTGATCGCCATCAGCTTCTGTTCCGGATCGTAGACGCTCAGATTGCCTGATGTGCCCTGGGCGAGCCCATCCTGTATCATTTTTTTTCCATATTCGACGATTTCATCTCTCGCCTGTTTCATCAACATATCAGAATCCTCCGTCCGATAAAATAAGATTCTACTATTATACGCTATTCTTTTGAAGGGTGCACAATTGACAACAAAATAACGTGGCGTGCCGGGAAAAATACGTAGCTTCTTCACATAATCATGCTATACTGTCGGTAGTAACGGAGGCAGCGCCGCAGACGAAGGCGGGTGACGATTATGGCAATCATTTTTACCGCGGATGATCTGGACCGAATGGATGAAGAATTTGAACGGGAGCTGAAACTTCTTGAGAAGGACGGTTTTTCCGCGAATCCGTTTCGAAGGGAATATGTGAAAAAGATCAGCCGCCTTGAGGACAGGGCGAAGGGGCTTGCAAAGACCGGCTTTTCGGATGAGGAGATTGCACGTACGTTGTATGATGAGCGCCGTGAACTTGCGAAGGATTATCGGAAGAGCGAGCCGCCTCTGATCCGAGAGTACACGAATTATAAATCAAATCAGAAGTACGGTGATCCGATCGGGCCGTCGTACGAGCAGCTTTACGAAAAAAAGCATTCTTACCGGAAGATCATCGAAGGTTCGTGGAGACCGGGCGATCATCTGGAAGAACGGTTCACTCTGGATGATTTCAAATCGTGGTATATGGAGATGCGGGAACAGTGAGTACATTTCGATCAACAGAAGAGGCGCAGGAATATTTTCGTGAAGATCATTTCGCGACGGACAACGGCATGAAGATCGATGAGATCGGGGACGGCTGGAGCGTGTGCAGCATGGAGATAGAGGAGCGCCACAGGAACGCGAATCACGGGGTCATGGGAGGAGCGATCTTCACACTGGCGGATCTCGCCTTCGCGGCGGCTTCCAATAATACGCATGTGCAGACGGTGGCTCAGCAGGTCAGCGTCAATTTCCTTTCCGGTTCGCGGGGGACGAGACTGACCGCAAAAGCCGTGTGCAGGAAGGACGGGCGTACGACCGCGGTCTATAACGTCGACGTTACGGACGACCTCGGGCGGGATATCGCGGAACTTGTATTTACCGGATTTAAACTGTGAGGGCAGACAATGTGTGAGAGAACGGAAACCGGTACAGAGGAAATTATTGTAAAAATGATTGAGTACTCGGATGGAAATCTTCATGATATCAATCATTTTATGAAAGTTTACGGGTATGCGAGGACGATCGGCACCTGTGAGGGCCTGTCCGGGGCAGAGCAGAAGACGCTTGAGATCGCGGCAGTGCTGCACGACATCGCGTGTCCGCTTTGCCGGAGCAGGTACGGGAACACAGACGGAAAGCATCAGGAAGAAGAGGGAATCCTTCTCGCACGCGATTTTCTGCAGCCGCTTCAGCTTCCGGAGGAGATGAAGGAGCGCGTTGCCTGGCTCGTCGGTCATCATCACACACTGACCGGAATTGAGGGAGCGGACTACCAGATTCTGATCGAGGCCGATTATCTCGTCAACGCCGATGAATCCGGATACAGCAGGGAGAACATCCGGAATATGTGCGAAAAGGTCTTCCGGACCGGGACGGGAAAGGCACTGCTGAACGCCATATATTTGTCACAGAAATAAAAAACGGACGGCGCCATGAAAGAAAGCGCCGTCCGTTTTTTCAGCGGAGGACAAGGGATTCGAACCCTCGCACCGGTTTCCCGGCCTAGCGCATTTCGAGTGCGCCCTCTTGGACCGCTTGAGTAATCCTCCGTGCTGAAAATCAGCTTATTTATCATATCAGAAAATTCCCGGGACTGCAATACTTAAAAATCTGCAGGAAGCGGCCGGCTGTTCACACTTTTTTACCATTTCCAACACAAAGTTACCATCCGGACTCCTTATATTAGAGACTGTAAAGAGAAACAAACAACCGGGTCTCCCCGGGATCAGGGAAACTCAATTGCTGAATGATAAAGGAGAATCAGGATGAGTGAGTACAACAATTATAATTGGAACAACGAGGATCTGAGCGGCGGAACATCCGGCAGCGGACCGAAGAGGCCGAAGAAGAGAAAGAGCGGCGCGAAGAAAATGCGCACCATCGTCGCGTCCGCTCTTGTGTTCGGGCTTGTGGCCGGCGGGACGACATACGGGGTTTCGGCGATCGGGAGCCATTTTCTGACGTCGGGTTCTCAGCTTTCGCAGGCATCCGAACCTTCAGGTACTGCGGCGAGCGGCGAGCTGACATCCCAGACGACATCAAAGACCGGGACGGCGGACGGCACGGTTGAGGGCGTCGCGAGTTATGCGATGCCTTCCATGGTCACGATCTCCACGCTCTCCGTCGAGCAGATGCAAAGCTATTTCGGCGGTACGCAGAGCTACGAGGTGCAGGGCGCGGGAAGCGGCATCATCATCAGCGAAGATGATGACTGCTATTACATCGCGACGAATGCGCACGTGGTGGAGGGTGCGGCGCAGCTTTCCGTCGGATTTGTCGATGAGAGCGCGGTTCAGGGCACGATCAGGGGCGAGGATGACGAGAATGATATCGCGGTCGTGGCGGTGAAGAAATCGGATGTGTCCGATGATACGAAGAGCCAGATCAAGGTTGCGTCGGTCGGTGATTCGGACGATCTGGCGCTCGGCGAGCAGGTTGTTGCAATCGGCAACGCACTCGGATATGGCCAGTCTGTCACGAGCGGGTATGTAAGCGCGCTGAACCGTGATCTTGAGGCGGCAAATGACGACGGAACGACGTCGACTTCCAGCGGACTGATTCAGACGGATGCGGCGATCAACCCCGGAAACAGCGGAGGCGCGCTTTTGAATATGAGCGGTGAAGTGATCGGTATCAATGAGGCGAAGAGTTCTACAACATCTTCCGGCGTCACGGTTGACAACATCGGCTATGCGATTCCGATGGCGAAGGCGCTTCCGATCATTAAATCGCTGATCAGCGGAGACGGATCGACGTCCACAGCGGATCAGAGCGGCCAGAGCCAGAGCAGCCAGAGCAGCCAGAGCCAGAGCGGTCGGAACAGTCAGAGTCAAAACGGCCGGAGCGGATTCGGTTCGCTCTTCGGAGGTCTGATCGGATGAGACGGCACAGATGAAGCGTTCAGCGCCTTCCGCCCGACCGGTTGACGATGACAATACCCAGGGAAACGAGGACCAGGGACAGCAGTCCGTAAAGACTGAACGCCTGGTTCTTTTCATTTAAGAGAACCGCGGAGAGGATGACGCCCAGTACCGGATTCATGAACCCGAAAACCGCGATGCGGCTGACCGGATTGTATTTCAGAAGTATGCTCCACAGGGAGTAAGCGACCGCGGAGATCAGAGCCATATAAAGAAGCAGAAGCGACGAGGCGGCGGTGAAGCCGGAGAGACGTCCGCCTGTCAGGGCACCCGCGGCGGACAGCACAAGACCTCCGATCACGAACTGGAAGCCGCTCAGGACGAGGGGGTCTTCCCGCTTCGCGAACTGTTTGATGAAGGAGGAAGAAAACGAATACATAAGCGCGGAGAGAAGGATAAATCCTTCGCCGTTCCAGTGCATAGAAAAATCAATCGTATTGCCCGGGATCTGGATGAGAAGGACGCCCGCGAAACCGATGAGGCAGCCGATGATCTTTCTCCCGGTCAGCTTCTCAAATCGGAAGATGAGTGCGGAAACCAGGATCGCGAGAAATGTGGACGCGGCCTCGATGATCGAAGATTTTACCCCGGATGTGTGCGCCATCCCGATGTAGAAGAAATAGTACTGGCCGATCGTCTGGAAGAGCGCGAGTATGAGGATATCCCGGATGCTTCCGCGGCGCGGGAGGAGGATGCGCCGCCTTTGGATGCTTCCGAACAGCAGCACGAGGAGACCGGCGAGCGTGAAGCGGACGCCGGCGAAGAGCAGCAGAGAAGCGGAATCGCCGGAAGCGATGTCGAAGAGACGGTACCCGATTTTCACGCAGGGGAAGGCGCTGCCCCACAGGAAGCAGCAGATCAGAGTCATCAGGAAGATGACGGAGTTTCTGGTCCAGAACCGATTTTTTTCCATGAATGTTCACCCTCTAAAAATTCAATAAATTTGCGCCCTATTCTATCACAAAGCATCCGCGGAGATGTTAATAAAAATTAACAGATTCATAATCAATTCTTTTAACAGACGTACTTTCCATCGCTGTCGGATGTGGGTATACTTAAAACTGGGAGTACAAATTTCAAAAAACTTAAATATTGTTTGTCGAATGCCGGAATTGCAGGGGGAAAACGATTCACGGACAGACAGGCTTTTTTGACGTATCAGCGCTCCTGTATCAAGGGAGCTTTTTTTGACCCGTTTTTCGGGTAATAAGGGGTAATTTATCATTATGAAGAAGAGGGGAAGCGTCCGAAAAAAAGGGGCCGCCCTTTTGACGGCAATGCTGCTTGCCGCCGGTTCGCTGCTTTTCTCCGGGTGTCAGGTGAATCTGAAGACGATGCGCGTCGCGTTTGTCGGCAGCACGCAGACCGGAGAGTATCAGAACGCGAGTGCAAAACTTTGGCAGGGTATTTCGGACTACGCGAAAAATCACAACGCGACGGCGTCGGCGTATACACCGGAGGGTACAGGCGCTGTCGGCGCAAGGGATGCGATGGAAAAGGCGATTGACGACGGTGCGGAGGTCATTGTATGTGTCGGAACGACTATGGGAAATGCAGTCTACGACCTTCAGCAGAGAAAAATTCACACGCAGTTCATCCTGTTTGACGGTGTTCCGACGGACGGAACCGGTCAGGGCGGGGGAAGGATCCGCGGAAATACGTACTGTGTGCGTTTTGACCGCGGGGAGGCCGGCTTTCTGGCAGGTTATGCGGCAGTCAGCGAGGGCTATACAAAGCTCGGATATCTCGGCGGGAGCAGGGAGGAAGGCGATGTGCTCTATGGCTCCGGATTTATTCAGGGAGCGGAGTATGCGGGCGGACAAAAAGGACTCGGTGCGGGTTCGGTCGAAGTGATGTACGGATTCATTCCTTCGGGCGCCATCGACCCGGCGCAGGTATCCGGGGTGAACGGATGGTTTCAGAATGGATGTCAGCTGATCTGCGTGAGCGGGAACGGGCCGGAATTTATCGGACCGGAGAGCGCGCAGGAATCTGGAGGGAAAGCGATCACCGCGGATATGAATGACAATCAGCCGGATTCTGTGATCGCCTCGTCGGGAATCAATTATACGCAGGCTGCGGAGAGCGCGCTGGAAAAAATCCGCACGGGCAGTCTCGAAGGCGGACGCATCAATGTTCTCGGTATCAGGGACGGCGGCGTCTGCATGAATCTGGCGGACGGAGGTTTTCAGAATTTTACGGAGGAAGAGTATCAGGAGACGGCGAAAAAAATCAGCGACGGCACGATATCCATCAGCGATGAAGATGTTGCGGCAGATCCGTCCGGGCACGGGATCAGCATCTGCAAAATCAGGCAGATGCAGTAAAATCGGGAAATCCGGGCAGATAAGTTTACAAAATTACTACTTGTGTGGAACAAGAATTTATGCTAGTATGTAGAAAGATTGAAGAAAATGTTTCGAAATTATTACATACGAAGTAGAGAAACAAAGCAGCGCAGACATTGGGGATGGATATATGCGAAAATCAAAAGCACTTGTTTATGGAATGGCAGCGGTCGTAGCGGTCAGTACAGTTATGCCGCAGACTATTCTCGCATCGCCCTCCATCGAGAGCGTGCAGCAGCAGAAAAATGATACCAGCGCGAAGCTGAACGATCTGCAGAGTCAGATCAGCGCGCTGGAGCAGAAGAAATCCGAAGTGACCGGGCAGATCGACAGCCTCGGCGGACAGCTTGTCACGCAGATCGCGGAGATTCAGGACACGAGCAATCAGATCGATGCGAAAAATCAGGAACTCTCCCAGATCGCCGCACAGCTGACCGAAGCCCAGGGTCAGAAGGACACCGAGTACAAGGCGATGAAGAAGCGGATCCGCTACATCTATGAGAATGGCGGAAATGCGGGATGGGCGGAGATCTTCCTGAATAACGGAGACGTTTCCAAGATTCTGACGCAGGCGGAGTACACCGAGAAGATGTATGATTACGACCGCCAGTGCCTGACTGAGTATGCGGAAACGGTTCAGAAGATCACGGATCTGCAGACCCAGCAGGAGCAGGAGAAGCAGAATCTGGAGTATCTCAAGCAGGATCAGGAGGAGGATAAAGCTCAGCTGGAAACGCTTCTGGAACAG
>Ga0256406_1001120_pt1 | contig 44411 bp, 39 predicted proteins | sample RumenRJG_03DNA_FD_185986 | JGI IMG/M metagenome (GOLD analysis project Ga0256406, IMG submission 185986) | Bovine rumen microbial communities from Lethbridge, Alberta, Canada - RJG_03 | ecosystem: Host-associated > Mammals > Digestive system > Stomach > Rumen | place: Canada: Alberta | collected... | reverse complement strand
CGATGACAAAGATATATGGCAGACCCTCGATAAGGCCAGGGCAGATGGCAGAATTCTCGAATTATCCGACAATCAGCTCTATGCTGTTGCCGCTTATAAGCTTCTTAAGGAAACTGCAGGTGATGATGACAGTCTGTCAGCACATCTGGGCAAACCGGTTGCTGACTGTCAGGCACTTGCCAATCAGTGGAAAGAATATCTATAATATTTGTTAAGCTCACTCAGAATCCCAGCGTATCCACTCCATAACCGAACTTCTGATTCAGATAGGTATCGAGAAGTGCCAGGCATGATTTGAACTGAGCCGATGCCTGCTTCTGATATGATGCGATCTGAGGAGCCGTCAGATACTGTGGAAAAACAATATTATATGCACTAGTGTTCTTACCCGCAATCTTCGAGGCCTTCACCTCTGTTGATTTATAGTAAGTGGTGCATAAATCGTGTGAAAGGGTAAAAAGGGTATGCTGTCGATACCCTTTTTACCCTTGTCTCTTTTTTTGCACGACTTACACGACAATTATCTGACTCATCGGACCATACTGGAAAAGACACACATGCCCACCAGAGCCGTCAATGATAAAGGCGATGACAATAATCATAAGAATTGGTGGTTTTCTTAATGTGACACTTGAAGCCATAAAGACACATACCACATTCACCTTTCTCTCTGAATCCATGCCAAAGCCATCAGCAGGTTACTCTGCACATTCTGCGATCACGCCGTAACCGTCTGTCCGCTCCTCAGTGCCTGAATATCTTCAAAGCTCAAATCAGTATAGTCCCGAATCTTCGCATCAGACTCATTGTCCGCGATCATTTTAATAGCAATCTTTATACCTTTGTTTTTCTCGCCCTCACTTACACCCTCAGCACGACCTTCTGCCCTGGCTTCGTCTCTCATGTCTTCCATAATCTTGCACATCTGACTCACTCCTTCCGAACTTTCTTTTAGATACCTGGCTCTGTCAGCCATCTGTCCGTAATGCATTTTATCCGGGTCTGCACAGCGAAAATCATGCATCAGATATCCCAGATCATCGTCACCCTCGTACTCACCATTCACATACAGAATCAGGCTCCTATCATTAAACGGCTCTCCCGTAGTGATATTCATCCGCTCTATATGATATATCGGCTTCCTATCACCATAGAAATCTTTCTCCGTGATAAAAATCACACAGGTATCAGGAAGCTCTGAAAAATCCTGGTCCTTCTCGAGATTCTCGACATCCAGCACGCTAGAATGATACCTTGCCCGCTCAGGCTCCGCACCCTTATCTTCTCTCTGAACCTCCAGGTCAATCTTCCGTCCCGAGTCCTCAGTACCAAGCCCATCAAATATTACCGACCTTGCACCCGTCACCTGCTTCAGATCCGCCTGCGTCTCAAACCTGATGAACCTGAAATCTGGCTTATCAAGAATGATTCTCACCATAAACTCGGCCAATGGCATATCATCCTTAAGCATCCCTCGCATGAAATCATCATCCATAGGTCGAAGCAGCTTCAGCCTCTCCAGATCCTTCTCGTGCTCACGTTCCTTCCTCTCCGCTTCACTCTCCCTTACTGATAAAGCTTCTGTCTCTCTTCCCTGCAAGTCATACCTCCGTCTTCATTGCTGCTCCACCTGGCATCTCCCACCTGCCAGGTGAAGCGTTGTCAATCAATTTCTGATTCGATAATATCACGCCGTCATCAGGAAAATCAATTAACAACCGCTTAAAGTTTTATAAACTCGAGTTTATAAAGATAAACTTTCTGTTTATAATTTGTTCGGAACAGAGGCTTCACATCTCTCATTCATGGGAGCGCAATGTCTCTCTACATTAAAATACATCATATACTGTATGAAGTCGCATGCTACTGACCTATGACTTCACGTCATTATAGACTTGTACTCGTTATTCTCAATTAAGATTCTATCCTATCCACACTATATTTCCCCGTTCTAAATAACATGTCGTTAGCTTTAAAAATATATTTCTGATTCATTTCCTCGCTGATACCCGCTACCCTTCCATTTCTATATAAGATTTCAGCACACTCCATAAACTTTTCCCCGAATCTGTTTTCAAGTTCAATTTGTAAGACGAACGATTCACCACTGTACTTTTCCCAAAAACCGCTTTCTGCATATAGTCCGAATACCTTGGTCTGCCCCGATGGAATATATACTTTTTCTAGTACATTGTCTCCCGGAATCTTATTTGCTTTAACCGTCTTGTCGTTTACCCTGTATCCTTTGTATTTGGCCGTAATATAATAATCTGTAGAATTCAATAAATATATCCAATACATCCGATAATCGTTGATCGTGTCAGGTATATTATCATTGTCACAAATCAAAAAGGTTGGCTTATCTATTTCAGATTTGATATCACTCATGTTCATATTCTGGCACTTTATATTTGAAATAATTACAAATGGCCTTAACTGTAAATTGAAATTTGTCTGCTCAACACCAGATTGCTTTGCAGCAATATCGTTTGCTTGCTTTGACAATGTAATAGTCACATGTGCCAAAGTTATTGTACACACAGCACTAATAACCGTCCCAATATATGCTAGTATATCTCCGGCTGAAACCTCTGATGATGGCAACACACCATAAACTATCAGTGCCACAACCACCGCAATGATAGTGATTCCGCATGTAGAAATTATTATTTCCCTTATATTATCTTTCATAGCTATACCCTTCCAATCATCATTATGTCATATTGCTCCTGCTCTTAGCTAAACGCTTGACCAATATAACTTCCAATTTTCAAATTCACCACACTACCATCGACTTTTATATTAATCACTTTAACATTGAACGGCTTTTATGTCAACGTGTGTGCATAGTGTGCCTCTGGAGAGTCGGTTTTCAGGTTACTGTTCACACACTATGTAGACAAAGAAAGGCCGATAGTGTAGACTCAGACCATAAGGATCTATGAGTCACTGCTATCGGTTTTCTTTTCAGGCTCTGGTTTTGGACGCCTAAAAATATCAGTCACTTCTTCAAATATGTTGTAGTTCTTTTTTCGGCGCATCAAAACAAGCATGCTCATCCCCTTACAGAGAGCATCAACACTCTCGCTACACCTGAAGGTCACGGCCTGCGCCTGTTTTCTCTTATAACAGCCAGTCATTCCATCTGAAATGCCTGATCGTAGCAAGCCAACTGTTCCTGGTATTGACTTCACCATAATATCTGTCATCCCTCAGCTTTCTCATCTCACCGATCAGGCTTTCAACTGCCTTTTCTTCAGCAGTTCTGTTGTCTTCCTTTTTCTTCATAGTGATTTTCCTCCGGTTTCTCATTGAAAATTACTGCACCACATTCACCGTAGTCTTGTACTTCTTCCCCGTCACTGACAGCTTTGCGGATATTGTGACTGCTCCTGGTGAGATTCCCAGCACCTTTCCGCTTTTTGATACCTTCGCTACCTTGGAATTCGATGACTTCCATGTGATCTTATTGATATCAGATGTATTGTATCTGAAGACAGGTGTGATCGTCAGGGACTCACCCACGCCTATAGTGTAGGTCGGATCGAGGGAAATCGTTTCCTTCGTTGAGTTCTTCAGTGCCTTCTTCCGTTCTGTGTTTTTATTGATGCGGGCAGTAATATCATCCGCCTTGTGTGGCTTTTCTGCTACAGTTGCTTCAAGGCATTTCGTCCCATAGAAATCGTATGTTTTATCAGAGACCAGAAGCAGACCGTCCACTTTCGATGATCTGTCTTCACCAGTGGTGATGGTAAGTCCATTGGAGTCATTCAGATGATAATATGTACTTACCATCTCACTTCCCATCCCTTTTGTCACCTTGATTATGAAAGGATCCGGGCAGTACACATCAGCATACTCAATTTTTGTGTATTTCTGGAGCTGATTCCAGTCATCCTTCTGTGCTTTGTTAAGCTTTTTTCTGTCAGTTTTAATCTTTTTGTTGATAGATGAGATTTCACTATTCACCTGCTTCTTCGTCATAGCGTTCGCCGGTACTGCCGGTGCGAGAGCGACTGCTGCTGCAAGAACAGCTGCCATTATTCTTTTAAAAAATTTATTCACGTTTCCGTATCCTTTCTCTTCCCTGACTCCAGAATCTATCAGGAAAAATCTATCCACCCGAATGGAATCTATTCTCCGTTTGTGGGTCATTTTTAACTGTAAAATAAAAGGCTCCGGGATGCTGGGAGGAGCATCCCGAAGCCGGGTTGTCAAATTAGAAGTGAAGTCATTTACAGGGAGACCTCACGTCTTGTCAAATATGTTGATTTCTTTGAAGGATTGGTATTACTTCTTGTCAGTCTTCTTGGTAACTGTCTTAGAGTATGAACCAACAAGCTTCTTGCCTGTAGCATCATAGATGTAAGCCTTTACCTTAACCTTGACAGTAGCACCCTTCTTAACTGAAAGTGTGGCCTTATTAGAACCAACAGACTTACCAGATGACTTCTTTCCTACAGTCTTCTTGACATAGTACTTGATGTTCTTCTGGCTCTGCTTTGTCCAGGTAACCTTTACCTTGCCACCCTTGAGGTTAGTGATCTTGACGCCGGTAACCTTTGCAGGCTTCTTGACGTTATCATTTGATGGGATCTCGCCATTGGCATCGGTAACTACTACAGGAACCTTGATAGTCTTCTCAGCGATACCCTTCTTGGTATCAGCAGCTGCTGTTACATTAAGAGTAGTCTGACCAGGCTTAACACCAGTTACCTGAATAGCACCAGCTGAAGCAACTGTTGCAACTGCAGTATCATCAACTGTGAAGCTGATTGCTGTAGAAGCTGTAGCATGAACCTCAGCCTTCTCACCAGCCTTGATAACTACACGGTCCTCAGTAACGGCAAGGTCGTTAGGAGTAGCATTCTGACCATAAGTAACCTTTGCGTAAACCCACTTTGTCGGGATAAATCCATCCTTCTTGGCCTGAGCACGAACATAAACCTCGCCGTCATTCTTCTGATATGTTACCCATCCTGTAGATGTGGTAATTACATCATAATATCCGGCATCAGTTGACTTAACAAGCTCATAACCACGCTTGTTGTTTGCCTTCTTGTAGAAATGCTGTGTATCAAATACTACAGTAGATGCAGCCTCGCTAGTCTTGGCCTCTACCTTATCACGAGGAGAAGTCTTGCTAACAGTAGCATCAGAAAGCTCAAGAGAGTTAGTGTTCTTCCAGTCCTTGTGGTACTCTACAGTGAACTTTGCTGTAATTGTACCTGCAATATCAGGAGCTGATGAAGTCTTGATAGTAAGGGTAGCAGAATCTCCGTCCTTAGCCTTTGTTGTATCAACACTTACAGTGTTGGTTGCTTCGTCATAAGAGAACTTGCCATCTGTGCTGTTGACATCACCTGAAATATAAGCATCTCCTGCATTTGTATCTACAGTAAGCTTATCTGATGTATGTGCATCTGAAAGATAGATTTTTCCATCTGCATTCTGTGTCTCAGATGAAATAATACCAGTCTCGTCTACTTCAGCACCATTCTCACTAGATGCATAGAATGTAAGCGGAGTGAGCTGAGCGGTCTTGATAGGTACGATGAATGTTGAAGTCTTACGCTGTGCTGCTGTAGCAGTCTTGTCAGCCTGCTTTGCAGAAATTACTACGTAAAGAGGTACATCGAAGTTAGCGTTCTTAAGAGTTACAAGACCGTTAGAATCTACTGCACCATACTTCTTGCCTTCAGCAGCTGTATAAAGCTCGCTGTCACCAGCAGTTACTGGTGAGTCATGCTTTACAAGCGCATTTGTCCAGGTTGTGATTCCATTAGCTGTGGTTGAAGTATTTGTTGTTGCAGCATCGGCCTCATAACCATCGAAATCTCCTGAGAATTTTCCTGTTATTGGATTGTAGTAATAAGTCTTGCTAACAGATGTATTGGCCGTCTGCCAAACAGTTTTATCTGTTCTTGACACTGGTGCTACAAGAGTGTAAGAAATCTTGGCATTGCTGTCGCTAGATGCTGTAATCTGAAGAGTCTTCTGACCATTCTCAACTACAGGCTCTGCTGCAGGAAGAACTCCCTTGTTATCGAGCTTGTAAACTACTTTTTTCTGATCATTAGTGTTAGCACTGCTGTAATTTGTAGCATCAATGTTTTTGCCGTTTGAAGTGATGTAATTTGTGCTTCCTTCAACTGTAGCAAAGCTCTTACCGTCTGCGCCCTTTATAGGTGTTGCGTTAACAGTATACTCGCCATTTGCATTTACAGTGTTCACTGTAGACTCACATCTCTCAATGCCCATGTTGCTCTGACTGCGGGTCTCAGCATCATCTGTGAAAGTGTACCTCTGGCCCTTGTACCCTGGGAGAGTAGAATCTGTCGTATATGAAACACGAAGCTTTCCGTTAGATGGAGTAACATTGAGTGTGAAGCTCTGAGTAGCAATATCACCAGTGTTGCCATCTGCTTTAGTACCCCATGCATGTACAGTAACTGTCACATCACCCTGAATATAGGTTTTGAAGTGAAGTTCGCCGTTAGCATTCTGGCCATCAGCTATAGAATAACCGTTCTCAGCGCTCGGATAAGCGTTCTCTGTAATCTGGTCAGAAGGATCAGCTGTTACATATACTTTGCTTACAGTATTTCCACCTTTTCCGTTATCAGAAACTTTCCAAGGTACATATACATCTTTGTCCTCTGGCTGAATCTTCTCAGGAGCCTGAATCTCAAACTTCACATTCTCTGTGATAAGATCAATTGTGAAAGTTGATGTATCAAGTACAGTTGCATCTGCGCTATTTGCATCAAGTGAAGAAATCTTGACTGTTACACTTCTAGCGTTGGTGTGCTTGAAATACTGTGTAAGGTGTGCTGTGTTAGCAGTAAATGTAAGAAGAGCGCCACCGAGCTTCTTGTATTTTTCGTTAGATGCGTCGGTTGCGGTATCAGTTCCATTTTTACTAGCAGTATAAGGAACGATATAGTTCACAGACTTAAGATAGGTTTTAGCATCCGGATCACCCCATGTCTCGTCAACAGTTGCTGCTGAACCGGTATTTGTTGCGCTATCAAAGTTTGTATTAGTAACCGGATCTTTAGTGTATGATGTTGAACTATCAAGCTTAACAAGATCATAGAAAGTTCTTTCGTCATCTTTATCCTGAGCTCTTGAAATCTCTACTCTGAATGCCTTGACATCAGTACCATTGTTTGATTTGTCATTATGCTCAGTTACATGAATAGTCTTTGAAGCATCTGTTCCTGCAGTTGATGAGAGCTTGAAATTTGTAAAATCAATGGAATCGATCTTATCTGATTTCGTAAGACCATCGTCATTCCAAGTCACAGCTGCAAAGCTGCTCACTGGTGCAAATGTAAACGCTGTTGCTGCTGCAAGCACCAGGGCTAAACCTTTTTTAAGATTTAACATAATTTGTGATTCCTCCTATTCTGGGAGCGGGAATTATTACACTGAAATCCCATTAGGAACTTCAGCTGTGATTCCAGTCCCAATTGGAATGTTTTTCATTGTGCTACGCGGAAGATGACCTCCCAATCATTTATATGAAGCTATAAGGCGTATTCACCAGCTCCGGCATGCGTCGCCAGAAGGTGAATCAGATAACTCCTTTTCCACGTTCCTCCGAGGAAAACCATTATGATATGAAGCGGATGTGATCCGCACCATATTTTCTAGTTCGCTGTATCCCCATCGGACAAGTCAAGAATACGGATTTTCGGCTGCCCTTGCAATTGCCATAACTCAGCTTCCGCTACGTGGGTAACATTCTCCCTATAATCGTCCGTTTACATTCCTATACTTTCACACACGTTTTCTGAAAAAATTTTTCATCCTTCAATTTTCATTTAATATTTTACTTTTCACCGGATTTACAGTAGAATTGGCTCATGAAATACGACATGAACGACATCGATCATATCTCCGACTTCTCCGAGTCACTACGCGCAGTCTGCGACGATATAAAGGCCGGAGTCCCGAAGTCCCGTGCGTGTGAAAAGCACGGCGTTAGCCTCACCATGTTCAATAAGATCATGCACGGCCTGCGCAAAACCACGGGCCAGGATTGCATCACCCCCCCAGAACATTAGTTCATACAAGCCGTGGCAGGATCGACTAGCCGCCGACCTGGGAGGTGACGAGGACACCTATATCCCGGATGATTTCGAAAGTGAACTGGATTTTCTTGAAACGACTTATCTCACAGAAGGTGAGACCGAAGTACTGAACGCTTTCTATATAAAGCACCTGCCGGCGAAAAAGACAGCTGAGACTCTTGGGATCGCCGAGAGCACAGTAAATACCCGCAGAAAATCAGCCCTGCGCAAGCTCCGCAAGCATCGTGATGAACTTTTTCATGGAAAAGAATATGAAGATCGACTCGCCGAGCTCTCTGCGCTTCGCGAGAAGCATATCACTGAGATTCGCTGGATCAGTGATGCGATCGATTATCTGAAGGATATGGATGCAGATGCGCAGATCCCGATAGATGAGACCGAAGTCTCAGACGAAGCCAAAGCCTTTTTCCGTGCAAATGACTTCTCAAAAATTGGTGATATAATGAATGTCCCACTTGAAGACCTCTTTGTAAAGGTGACAGATGTATTTGATGATGAGGGAGCCTTCCTCTCAGTCGATTCCGGCATCTCGCCAGACACTCCCCTCTCTGAAACCGGTCTCCTGCCAAAAACTGTAAAAGCCCTCGAATGGAAAAATCTCCACACCATCTCCGATGTACTGAAGCTCTCCGCCATCGACGCCGTGAAGATTCCTCACGTGTCAGCAGACCAGATCGTCTATATATACCGCCTCGTGCTATTCGGAGATAGCTGAAACTTCATGCAGATCTATCCGGTTCGTGTACCCACCGCTATTAAGCTTCAAACATTTTAACTTTTTTCTTGTAAAAAAAACCTTATTCATGGTATCATATCCACAGAGATACACGAGTCAATTACCCCGCCCCATAAAGGGGCGAGGCTTGTCGGGTCTCCATCCCAATATGGTCTTTGAGTTTGTATCTCGCTCATCTGGTCCTAACGTGCATAATGTCTTCCAGACTATGCTTTTGACGTAGCATCCTCCGGTACAGGAGACTGCGGATACATCGCCGGGTCATTGACGAGACCCGTTTTTTAGTTCTGTCAGGATATGCCCGACAGAAATATGTTATTTTTCTTTGCGTGCGCCAAACCTGGGATGCATATCCCCAGAAAGGTACATCGTTCCCAGAAGCTGGATGTTCATGGCTCCTACACGGTCATCGTTAGAGCGGTAGCCGCAACAGTCGCAGATATACTCATGTATCTCGTGATGCCGGTTTGCCTTTAAGATACGCCCACACTTTGGGCATCTCTGCGAGGTATAGTCGGGCTTCACCTCAAGGACTTCCGAGCCTACGGCTTCTGCTTTGTATGTAAGAAACTGTTCCAGCTGGTAGAATGACCATGTGCGGAGATCCTTCCTCTGCTTCTTAGTACGGTTGGAAAGGTTCTCTTCACTGAAACTTACGCCTGCAAGGTCTTCTACTGCAAAAAGTGTCCCGCTGCCATATCTGTCAACGAGTGTCTTAGATATCTGATGGTTTACGTCAGATATCCAGCGGTTCTCTCGTCCTGAGATGCGCTTGAGTGCTCTTTTTGCAGACTTTGTACCTTTAGCCTGAAGCTCGTCCCTTACCTTCTGGAAACGGTCACGCTTTGCAATGACATCCTTTCCGCTGATAAAGGTCGTGTTTCCACCTTCGTCATAGCCTGTGACAATAAAACGCAGGCCACGGTCAAGCCCCACGACATGTTTTACATTGTCGGGAGTCAGCTCCTCGTCAGTCGTCTTTGTTACAGGGATATGGAAGTACCACTCACCGAGAAGGCTTACTATCTTTCCCGTGCCGAACGACCAGCTACCGTCAAAGTACTCTTCAAAACAGTCAGGTATGTCAAACGTCACTTTTATACGTCCGCCAAGGGTGTTGAGTGACAGCAGTTTTTCACCGGATGCCCCGTTCACGAAGCTGTAATCCCGTCCTCTTACCAGATCAGCCTGTGGTCTCCTGAAACTGACAGGCTTTGTGAGCCATTCAAGAGTGCTGGGTATAAACTGCCAGTCACCATTTCCATTCTGATACTTATACGGCTTTTTGGCAAGCTGTGTCCTGATGGTCTTATATCTGGCGGTGACAGTCTTTAACGATGATATCGTAAACTGGGATTTCAGACCGCATTCCCTGCGGACATCATTGTAAAGAGCTTTCTGGAGTTCCATAAAGTTCAGGATGAATCCATGATCAAAGACATACTCTGAGACATAATTGCAGGCACAGGAATACTTCACGGTAAGCTCTTTTAGCAGTGCTACACCTGCTTCATCAGGATGTATATGAAGTTTCATGGTCTTTGTCATTTCCGCCATTGATAAAGCCTCCTGTATATGTTATAATGTCACCATAAATATAATAACATAATTTCTGGTGATAATCAAGAGGCGTTTCGTATGAAAGACATATATCAACACAGGCGGCATAACAAAAATTTTTTGATGGCTCATATAATACTTGTGACCAAGTATCGCAAGAAGCTGTTCTTCGGAAGCTTCAGAAACGATGTAAAGCAGTATATCTACGATACCTGTGTAAAACATCATAGGTATGTAAAACCTATGGAGACTGACAAAGATCACATACACATCCTTCTGCAGTATGATCCTACAGACTGCATCACAGATATCATAAGAACCTTAAAGCAGTACAGTACATACTATGCATGGAAGTATCATGGTGATATTCTAAAACAGCATTATTGGAAAAACAGGATACTTTGGTTGGATGGCTATTTTGCCGCATCTATAGGTCAGGTATCACAAACAACGATCGAACATTACATCGAGAACCATGGGTAGTAAAACCGCCCCTAAAGGGGCGTGGTTTCAACCAAATTAAATAAATGTGAAATCAGGATAGTCATGGAGGCTTTTATGAACAGGCGTGAACTACCGGTAGGCATTCAGGATTTCAGAAAAATCAGACAGAACAACATGATGTACGTTGATAAGACACCGTATGTGTGGACGCTGGCACAGACGAGCTGCCCTTATTTTCTGTCCAGACCGAGACGGTTCGGTAAGAGCCTGTTTACTTCTACGCTTGAATGCTATTTTAAGGGAGAAAAGGATCTGTTCAAGGGGCTCTATATATATGATAAAGAGAATGAACGTGGCGACAAAGCATGGACCGAGTACCCTGTCATTTCCTTTTATCTTTCATCAGGCAGGTATAAAAGTCCTGACGGGCTTGAACTCACTCTTGATGAGACCTTATCCGAGTTTGAGGACAGATATGGCATAAAGCAGGGCAAATACGATCTGCCCAACCGTTTCAAAAGAGCGATCAAGGGTGCCTATGATCAGACGAATCGTGGCGTTGTTGTCCTGGTCGACGAATATGACAAGCCTCTGTTGGAAACCATGTACGATAACCCTGAGCAGGAAGAAAGAAACCGCGATCTGTACAAAGCTTTTTTCTCTGCACTTAAGGATGTAGACGGTTACTTAAGGTTCGTGTTTTTCACAGGGATCACGAAATTTACCAAGGTATCGATCTTCTCAGATCTGAACCAGCTGACTGATATTTCTCTGGCAAATGATTTCGCAGGTATCTGCGGTATCACACAGGATGAGCTGGTTGACAATTTTCAGCCTGAAATACGTGCTCTGGCTGATGAACAGGAGATTTCATACGATGAGTGTCTGAATGAACTCCAGAGGAGATATGATGGTTATCATTTTTCTAAGAGAAGTGTTGGTGTCTACAATCCATATAGCCTTTTGAAGGCATTTTCATTCCGCGACTTTGGACGCTACTGGTTCGGATCCGGTACACCGGAAATCCTCATCAAAAAGCTCCAGGATTCTGATCTTCCGCTCTCACGGATAAGTGAGGGTGTCGACGCCACCGAAGACGAGATAGAGGATTATACTCCTGAAAATGACAATCCGATACCACTCTTCTATCAGACCGGTTACCTGACGATATGCGGATACGATAGAGAATTCGAGCTCTACTCCCTGAAATTTCCGAATGACGAAGTGAGGTATGGTTTCCTGAATTCACTCGTACCATATGTACTCGGTTCCAGAAATGCTGAGAATCCCACTTCTCTCAGGTATATGTTTATGGATCTGAAGAAAGGAAAGCCGGACTCGTTCATCACCCGTCTGACCGCCCTATTTGGTGGAATTGCATACCCGGAGGGAGCACAGCCGGAATATGAAGGCGAATGGTCCCGCCAACTGTATCTTGTCATGAAGCTTATGGGTGCCCATGCCCAGACAGAGATTCACATGGCCACCGGTCGCGCTGACTGCGTAGTGAAGACTCCGGACTTTATCTACGTGTTCGAATTCAAGCTTGACAAGCCTGTTGAGGATGCGATGGCTCAGATCGAGGATAAAGGATATGCCATCCCCTATTCTGCCGACAGCAGGAAGCTGTTCAAAATCGGGGTTGTGTTCTCCAGTGAAAAGAGAAATGTTGTAGACTGGAAGATTGTGGAATAGAAGGAATCCTCATGCGCATACTATTCTGCAACAGCTGAAATCCCGCCCAGAATAATATTCGCTGCCTTCTTCGCCAGCTCCGGCAACTTCTCCTGTTCATCTGGAGACTTCTTTCTCCACCGGAGAAAAATCCCCGTCACCGCATCGAAGTACCCGGGCAGCATATCCCTATAGTCCTCATTTGTGCAGAAATGCTCAAAGAATGACAGCGACATCACATCATTTACAAATCTTTTGAAAAAGTCCTCGTAGTCGCTCCCGTACAACAAGGTCTTCGTCACCTTGTCATCAGTATTCAAGAATTCATAGAAAGCCAGAATACCCCCCGCCAGGTCATCCTCATCAAGTGCATCCAGCTTCCTCTGCACCTGATCCACATATCCCTGTTCGATGTCCCGCAGCAGATCCTCCATCGTGTCATAATGCGAGTAGAAGGTCTTGCGGTTCAGGTCGGCAATCTTCGCCAGTGCCGTAATCGTGATCTTACGATACGGCACCTTCAGGATCATCTCGCCAAAGGCCTCTTTGAAACTTTCCTGTGATTTGCGGACTCTCCTGTCCTTCACCATCTCAGCCATCTTCGTCCTCTGCCATTAACCAGTTCTTCCATTCCAGCTCCTCTGCCCTTTACTTTCTCATTCATCAATATCCGGTTCTTCCGTTTTCCCACATAGCGACCATCACACCCATGTCGCTCTCACCCAGAAACGGTCATTTTCATAAATCTGTACTAATAACTCACATTATTCCACAAACTCTCCTATATGTCAAAACAGTTCACAAACTGTGAATAGCTTTCCTGGCTGTACATTAAAAATCCCTCACATCTGCAATCATCTGAGCCTCGTGCAGCTTCCCCAGAAGCGACAGTTTCTCAGCCACCTTCATCTCCTGCGGTTCCACTTCTTCCGCGTGTTTTTCTTTCTGTGGCTCTTATGACTTCTCCTCGTATATATCTGGAATGGGGCACTTTTTTAAAATAACTATTATAACTAATATAACTGTTGTGTATAGTCATATCAGTTATATTAGTTTACTGCATTATTAAATGTTAGATAGTTTATACATGTTAACTATATATTTTGATTTACATGGTTTATATTTTATATTTAGTTATTATGCACAAAATATATTATATAATTATAATATATTTTATCTTATAACTATTTATAGTGCTTTATATATCTATCATGTATTATATGATTTAATTATTTCTTTTGATTTAATCACTTTTAATACTTATCATATTTTATTGGGTTATATCATTTTAAATGCTATAACGATTTTATACATTGAAATCAGTTGAACTATGTAGTATACTTAACACAGTTTACATACTATATTCGATGCGAGAAGTGATATAAATAGTTATGATGGTTTAACCATTTAAACCGCGATAACTGGTTTAACTATCATATCTAGAATAAGGAGAAGCTATACAATGAAAAAGCCTACTATAATAATGATATCCGTAGAGAAGGGCGGCACCGGTAAGACGACCGTAGCCCTTGAACTATGTAGCACCTTTGGAAAAGATTATAAGGTACTAGGAATAGATCTCGATCCACAGATGAACCTGACAATGTATGCCGGAGCAAACGAAAAAACAGGGAAAACACTGAAGAATGTCCTTGACGCAGACATCCTTATAGAAGACTCGATCCAGCACCTCAAAGATTTTGACCTGATACCAGGAGACAAGAAGCTGGCAAACGCCAGTAAACTATATGGAGACGCCGACGACATATACCTTCTGAAAGATGCTTTGGAAGATATCAACGATTATGACTTCATCTTCCTCGACAGTGCCCCTGCCAGAAGTCCGCTCCTGTATATGGAGTACGTGGCAAGTGACTATATCATCGCCCCAACAGAATGTGATGACGGATCCATAGAAGGACTCCTTGAAATAGGAGAAGATATATCCAGATTCAAAAAACATGGACAGACTCATGTAGAGGTACTCGGAACACTGATGAATAAGATGGAAAACACAGCCATGCACAAGAACTCATACGAGGATCTGCAGACCCTGGCAGATAAAATAGGCGGTAAACCATTTAAGACGAAAATCCGTAAATCAATAGTCGCCTCAGAAGCAAAGACAATGCGTGAAAGTATCAACGACTATAAACCTGGCAACAATGTAGCACTCGACTTCAGAAACCTGAAAGATGAAATCATAGAAAGATTACAGGAACGCAAAAATAGTAATAACTAATTTAACTATATAAACTATACTAAATGATGTAACTATAAAAGGACGGTATATATGAGCAAACGGGATGAAATGAGAAAACTCCGTGAGATGCGGATGAAGCAGCTTTCTGAAGCAGACAGGTCGACACCGGCAGAAGAAGTGGCACGGAAAGCAGAAGCAGCAATTAGCGAGACACCATCAGACAAAGTGAATCCAGAACCAGATAAATCGACTGATACTCTGGCAATAAATACTGATATAAATGATTCAGAAGTAGAAAATCCCACTATAAATAAAGAAGAAAGGCATACAGCATCAGAATCCGAACCTAGACACGATGAAAAAAGACAAAAAATATCTGAATCGAACTTGTTGAAGGATGCGTCATCCAATAAACTACCCGATAAAAAGCAGGTTATAGGCAATATAGCTAGTATTCCTAGACTTGACTTTACATACAGGGCAAAAGACCAAAAATGTGGGTTGACTCATACTACAATTATGCTGACAGAGGAATGCATGACCCTATTAAAAACCCGTAGCCTCCAGATGGGAATGAGTCAGCAGGACTATTTCAATATGCTAATAGAAGAAGATCGCACGGTAGTAGATAATGCTGTAGGAGAACTGACTCCGAATGAGCTGCTGCTAGGGAAAATAGATCTCCACGGTAAGAAGAGTAAAAACATAACGGTAACCATAGATAATTATAAGTTTATGAAGAAAGCAGCCGCTTTAAGAGGCATAAGCCAGACAAATTATGCAAACTATATAATCCTGAAAGAGCATTTTCGCGAAGAGACAGAAGGACGAAGACCAGGTAAATACGACTGAGTAAACTCTACCATATCGGTCATAAGTTAGTTATAACAATAATAATAAAGATATTGCAACAACAAATTATTTTGTTATTTAGAAAGCTCTGAATGACGTTATAGCAAAGTATTAGACCAATATTTTATGACTAATTTGGTAGAAACATTCGTCATAATGCGTAGAAAGTTTTGACTACTATGGCAGATAGTCATAATCTTTCTGGTAGAAAGTAAGACTGTTTTGGTATAGCAATTCTGCCAAATCGGTCAGAAGTAAGGCATAGAAGCTCTGATCCATAGCTACAGGCATCACCAAAGCAGTTATCCATAATAATTTGGCAGAGCCAGTCTACTGATTCTACCAATATGTTCATAACTTCGGACAGAATTCTACCATTTTGTTACGAAGTTTGTTTATTATAATATTATTATCTACCAAAAATGTCATAGGTTAGCCATTGTCTCTACCAAAAACGTCTTAACTTTACCAATCTACCTACCAAACCAGTCATTATTAATCGTTGTGCAATTTTCACAAAAGACTCAGAATCCCATTAACAGGCGATATAAATCGTTAACTTCTGACATATTTGGCAGAAAACTATGACCGATTTGGCAGAAAGCTGCCAATTCTACCAAAAATGTGCCGAAAAAGTTCCGAACTTATTGCGGATTTGGTAGAAGACTGATAAAATTTACAGTATGAATAAGACTAAAAATAAAGGAAATACAGTAGAAAATGAGAATGCAACCAAGTTCGGCGACCTGGTAGTACGCAAGAGTAATGAGTTCATTCTTGGCAAATACAAGAGCTCTCTGCTGGAAGAGAAATTAGTAGCCATAGCCATCACAAGGATCCAGGTAGATAAGAACTCAAATATTACCGCAACCATTTTTCCGAATGAGCTGAAGGAGATGCTAGGCCGTGAGAGGGATAATGGACATATCTACAGAGACCTGAAGAAGGTCTCTAAGGAGATGACCGGACACGTAATCGAGCTCAAGGGGAAGGAAGGAGATTTCCATATCCTTAGTCTTATCACTAATGCCGACTATGTAAACGGCCATTTCACTATGACCTTCAACAGCAAGATGTCCGAGCATATCCTTGACTTGAAATCGCACTTTACGTCTTATTCACTAGCGAACACCCTGTCGATGAAGAACCAGTATTCATTCAGATTCTATGAGCTTATCAAGATGGATGCCTACAAGGTAACAGACAGCTGCCCGTTCGTCATGCATCAGTACGGAGTATCCGAGCTGAAATTCATGGTCGGAGTCCTAGATATAAATGATGATAAGGTAAGAGCCTGTCAGGATGCCGGTGGTACCTGGGACGAGATGGCAGACGTCTGCAAAGAAAAGCGTATGCAGGACTGGGGTAGCTTCAAGCGTAGAGTACTGGATAAGGCCAAGAATGAGCTGGATGAGATCGCAGACTATACCTTTGACTACAACCTGATGAAGTCAGGCCGTGGAGGTAAGGTAGTAGCGGTAGAACTCATCATCCACAGGAATGACATGAGAGGCCAGAAAGCACTTGAGGATGCAGACAAGAAGGAAAGCATCGTAAAGAACAGGAATAATGCCTACCAGCAGATGAACCTGGATGATTATGCACAGCCGCTTCCGGATGCAATCATGGCATACAGAGGCCACAACAATCTTACCGAGTACAATCTCAAGAGCATCTACGACGAGGCAGATGGAGACGCATCACTTGTGATAAAGGCCATCAATGCTGCAGACAAGGCATCAGAGACATCGGTAATCACCAACTATGTCGGCTGGATCATCAATTGCGTGCGCAACGGAGGCTACGATGAACCTCAGATGGTATCAAAAGGCAGCAGTGAGCGAGGCAATCAGATCAAGGAAGCCAAGACAACTCTTGATTCTATGTCACAGACAGAGATGGACGACCTAAGTGCAAAGTACTGGAAGAAGGCGCAGGACAAGAACACTGCCATCTACCAGAAATTTGTAAACTACATCGAATCCCAGGGTGCTAATGTCACAATGTTTGAGGCCGTCAATACACCGGGAGAATGTGGTGAAAAGTTCATGGCCTGGATCAAAGGCGAAGCGATAGAGCTGATATAGACTTGTCAAAACTACCGCGTAGTGGTATCATTGTTTAGCATTAAAAAGGATACATAAGATGAGGAGAAGAGCCATACAGTAGCTCTTTAAATTAGAAATGAACATGAGAAAACATCCTCAGCAGATCTTAGCTGCGAGGACTTTTGTAATATTTTTCCTGGACTGTATCACGATAGCATTGTCAGGATTTATAGCTTTATGGGTAAGGTTTGACTTCAGGATCGCACACATTGAGCCGCAGTATGTGACGGAGCAGCTACGGATTCTGCCGGAAGTGCTGATCACCTTTATTGCGGTGTATGCGGTCAATAAGCTGTACATGTCGGTATGGCGCTTCGCATCGGTGAGCGAGATGACGCGCATCGTGCGCGCATATGCCATCATGATCCCGGTGTTCTGGGTGGAGAAGCAGATATTTCATTTCCAGCTTCCTAGAAGTGTATATTTAATTGCGTATGTCATAGACTTCCTTTGCTGCATAGCTATAAGATTCGCATACAGATTCATAAGATACTATGTGAACAGGAGGCGGACAGCGAGAGATGCAGGCGCAGAACGCGTCATGATAATCGGCGCAGGCGCTGCAGCCAGGGAGCTCATGGCCGATATCTCTACTTCTGATAAGGTGAGATACCAGGTAGTCTGCATAATCGACGATAATAAGGGCAACTGGGGACGCTACCTTGGCAGCGTGCCGATAGTCGGTGGCCGTGATGATATACCGGAGATGGCACAGCAGTACCGGGTGGACAGGATCATATTTGCGATACCTTCAGCAAACAGGAAAACCCGCACGGATATCCTGAATATTGCGAAGACCACTGGTTGTCACCTGCTGACCGTGCCGGGGATGTATCAGATACTTAATGACGAGGTGCGTGTCAGCAAGCTGCGTGATGTTGACATTACTGACCTCCTCGGCCGTGATGAGGTAAGGGTGAATGATGACCAGATAAAAGAAGCCATACATGGCAAGGTAATCCTGGTAACCGGTGGAGGCGGCTCCATCGGTTCAGAGCTCTGCCGTCAGATAGCAGCAGCCGACCCGAAGCAGCTCATCATTTTCGATATATACGAGAACAATGCCTATGCCATACAGCAGGAGTTGAAGAGGAAATATCCCAAGCTCGATCTTGTAACTCTTATCGGTTCTGTGAGAAATACTAACCGTGTGAACTGGGTCCTACGTAAGTATAAGCCAGAAGTAGTGTACCATGCGGCAGCACACAAGCATGTCCCTCTGATGGAAGACTCCCCGAATGAAGCGATAAAGAACAACTGCCTGGGAACTCTTAAGATGGGCCGTGCGGCAGCAGAGAACGGCGTGAAACGTTTCCTATTAATAAGTACAGATAAGGCCGTGAACCCGACGAGCGTCATGGGAGCCAGTAAGAGGATCTGTGAGATGATAATCCAGATGCTTGGACGTGAGTATCCGGACACTACCTACTGTGCGGTCAGATTCGGAAATGTGCTTGGATCCAATGGCTCTGTTATCCCACTTTTCAAGAAGCAGATAGCAGAAGGTGGCCCGGTCACAGTCACAGACAAGCGTATCATCAGATACTTCATGACGATTCCAGAGGCAGTGTCACTAGTACTTCAGTCAGGCCATTATGCGAAGGGTGGAGAAATCTTCGTACTCGATATGGGTGAGCCTGTAAGCATTGACACGATGGCCCGTAAGATGATAGAACTGTCAGGCTTCGAGCCTGATGTTGACATCAAGATCAAATATACGGGCTTAAGGCCTGGGGAGAAGCTGTACGAGGAGCTTCTTATTGATAAGAATAATAAGCAGCTGAAGGAGACCGAGAACCAGAGGATTTTTGTCGAGGAGGCCTATCCGCAGGACGATGACTGGTTCAGGGAAGAACTCAGGAAGCTGGAGAATGCCAGTAAGTCTGAGGTATCAGGAGAGAAGATAAGGGCGCTGATCAAAGAAGTCGTGCCGAACTACACCGGCGCCTGATTCTGCGTTCTGTACCGGAAAATATCCCCGTGCGATAATTGACGAAAAGCACTATTTACGATACAATATTTAGGTTAGATATTTTTTACAACTGATTTCTGCATCAGTCACGTCGCTAACGCGCGGACTGAAAGGAATGATGGAGATATTGACGAAAAATAACCGGAGTGCAGAGGAGCTTCGGGTGGCGAAGCATACGCGAAAATATAGAGGGAGAGGCTGAATATTTGTGTGCTGCTTAGAATGAATAGAAGAAAAGATTTTGGGACGAGGGGATATAAGGAATGATTTGTTATGAAATTAAGGCTAAAGAATATAGGTATAATTGAAGAAGCTGATATCAATTTACCTGGTCTGACTGTTATCACAGGTAAGAACAGTTCTGGTAAGAGTACGGTTGGAAAAGCACTGTATGCGGTTATTGATGGAGCAATTGATATTACAGAGAAATACAACAATGATGTTTCACATATGATCAGTGTAATACTCGTGAGTGTTTCCGGCTTGCTTTCAGAGTTGTCCATGATAGTCCGTAATTCATCCAGGGATTCAGAAGAGGAATCATTAAGGATAAAACAATTATTTTCAGAATATATAAAAATATGGGAACTCCTGAATCTGAGGCCGTCTACAATGCGTGTAATAGCATCAGAAGCAGAGGTAGAGGAACTGGCTCAGGAGTTTGAAAAATTTGATGTTGTTGATATTATTGATAAAATCAACAAGATAAGAAACAAGTATAAACAGCCGGATATCAGGGTGTCAGACAAGCATGAGATAAGAGAAAGAGTAAGCGAAGCAGGTAGAAGGGTAGACAAGCTTATGAATCAGCTAAATGCAACACCTGATTATAAAGCTTATGCAGCTTCGAATATAAATGATACTCTTCATAAAGAGTTTGTGAATCAGATTCAGCCTGTCAAATGGGACGCAGACTATTCAGATATTACTATTTCAAATGACAGACAGGATATTGTTGATATAAGAATAGACAATAATAATGTGATTGCGCTGGACATTGCTAATCCTGACAATTATTTTGACAGGGCTATAATGATTGATGATCCAATGATAATTGATCAGATTGATGGCTCGATTAGTCAGACAGGTTATCTTGGAGGGAATGAATATATTCCAGGGATGGAGCCATCTGATCATAGAGAGTCATTGCTTAGACTGATAAGAAATACAAAGCAGAGAACGGTTCTTGAGAAAACCCAGATTTCAAAAGAGGCTCAGGAGATAGAACGGAAACTTGATTCTATGTTGTCTGGAGATTTTTCTTTTGAGGACGAGGGCAGTTATATTATTGGAAAAGATGGTAAAAAACTCAGGCTGTCAAATATGGCCACAGGCACAAAGACGGTAGCAATTCTTATTATGTTAATACGTGAAGGATTGCTGACCCAAAAAAGTGTGCTTATATTTGATGAGCCGGAATCACATCTCCATCCGGAATGGCAGAATATTTTTGCCGAGATAATTGTACTTATCGAAAAGGTCATTGGTGCACATATAGTATTGACTACACATAGCCCTAATTTTTTCTATGCATTAGATACATATTCAAGAAAGTACGATATAATTAGCAGATGTGCTTTCTATCAGGCTGAAAGCGCTGATAATGGTCATGTCAAAATAAATGATGTAAGCAAGGATGTTGGTAAAATATATAGTGATTTTCTGAACTATCTTTTAGATATGAAGGCAATCCGGGAGACACTGGGGACAGATTGAAATGACGGGGACAACAATTTTAAAAACATTGAATGCTTCATATTCGGATTGTATTGGAACATTTTCAGAGGCTTCTGCAGGCAATTCTGGCAATATGATTCACTCTGACAGACCTGTGTTTATTTTCGACAGAGTTGCGGAAAAGATATACGGTGTTAATAAGCCAAAATCAGTAGATGCACTTTTTCAAGAAGGGAAAAGACTTATTGCAGTTGAGTTCAAAGGTGGATTGAGAGATAAGCTTGGTTTGCCAGATAATGTTATTGACGAATGTGAGTATCTAAAAAAGCGTGGGGAAAATTACCATTGCTCTGATTACCTAAAAGTATATAAAAGGTCAAGGCAGGCTGAGAAGAAAGAAAACAGCACGGCTGTTTATGCAAAGGCATTAGATAGTTTCCTTATTCTTAGTAATGATCTTCACTTCACAAGGGAAGATGGTCTGGAATTATGGTATATTGCTGTAATAGATGATAAATCATTGCCTGATAAAATGGATGTTATGGTGGATGTACTTAATCAGGAGGCTGGCAGATACAGAAAAGAAGTTCAGGATAATGATCTCATAAGTCTAAGAAAATCATTACGTAATCTGTCTCAACGTGGTAAGGCAACAGGAAATCCATATCTGTTCGACAGAATTGATGTTAAAACGGCTTCTGAATTTGAAAAAGAGTATGGTTGAGCCGGTAAAGAAAGTGGAGATACAGTGTGTCAACTGAGGAATTATTTTAAGAGGGGAGAGAGATGAAGTTAGTAAAACAGCAGGTTGAAAAACCGGAGTTAAATAAACGATATCTTATTCCTTCTATAATTGCGATGGGATTTGTGCCACTCATCATGCATGAACACACCTACCGTACCCACCTTGAGAACGAGGACTGGTTCGCTATAGGTAACTACACTGCTACAGACTTTTTCCTGTTCTGGAAGCAGTGGGCTGTGATCATCCTGGCGCTGGTATGCCTCTTACTCCTGCTTATCAGAGCAAAGTACTATAAAGAAAAGCTTCCATGGGAGAAGAAGGCATTCATACCACTTGGGATATACTGCGTATTCGTATTCCTGTCAGCCTGCTTTGCAAAGAAACCATTATTCGCCTGGGCTGGTGGATATGATATGTTCCAGAGTGCATTGGCAATACTCAGCTATGTGGTACTGTTTTACTATACATATAGCTGTATCAAGAGCATGGATCATGTGCTGTATCTGCTGAGAGGGGCTGAGATTGGTGTTACGATAGAACTTCTCATATGCTTCTTCCAGGCGATTGGGCATGATCCGATAGCTACTAAGGTCGGGAAGATACTGGTGACAAATCCGAGCAGATGGAGCAATCTTGATAGTCTGACTCTTAGTCCTGATGTGTATGGAACAATATATAATACGGACTATCTGTCAATGTATCTGCCGATAGTAATACCGATAGTGCTGGGGCTTCTGATAGTAGAAAAGAAACTTTGGAGGAAGATATATAATGGTGTACTTCTACTGCTTTCTTTTTTTGTTCTTATGAAAGGACCATCGTCAGCAATAATAGCGGTTGCAGGAGAGGCGGTTATAGCCTTTATTATTCTCTGTACCAGGGAGAAAAAGCTGCTGATTTCTGGGCTTGTTATGCTGGCATGTATTGTATTCGCTGGCTCAGCTATAGCTTTTGGGAGCTCGGATTATTATAAGGCAAAAGCAGACTTGACTTGGAATGGTTCAGCTATAGAAGATTCGGATGTCCCAATAAAAAGTATTACGACAGGAAGTACGGATGAGGGCATTACAGTAGAGCTTAAGGATGGAAAGATTTATCGTTTTACTTTTGCAATCACTGATGGTCTTATAAAAAATCTTAAAGTGTACGACAAATCTGGAACAGAACTTGCTCTTACAGAAACTAATGAAGACAATCAGACATATTTTTTTACGGATACAGTAGAACAGGCTGAAAATGTACATTTTTATAGGGATGACAGCCAATTTACTTCTCGGCTTATGTTTGTAAAGGATGGTATATCATTCCCATTTGTTGATACTGATGTATATGGTTCATCTGGTAAGAAGAGGTATTACCTTGTTTCAACTGCGGGTCGTTGCGTCAAACTTCCTCAAAAAAATAAGGGAGAAGTATATGAGGTCTTCCATAATGGCTTTTGGTCAGGCCGTGGTCCTATTTATAACCGTAGTCTACCATTACTGAAAAAACACATGGTAGTTGGAGCGGGAGCAGATAACTATATAATGGCTTATCCGCAGAGAGATTATATATTAGATTATTATGTTGGTAATGGAAGTAATACATTAAATGTTAAACCTCATAGTTACTATCTTCAACTTTGGATTCAGGAAGGCTTCATTGCTTTTGTAGCGGCAATGGTATTTTTCTTCTGGTACTTGTGCAGAGGAATAAAAGCATACCGTAAAACCATATTAAATGATAAAGAAAACGTTATTGGTCTTGTTCTGCTAATCGGTGTTATCGGTTATTTGGTAACAGTTATAGCAAATGATTCGACTATATGCACAGCTCCTATTTTCTGGACTGCGTTGGGAGCAGGATGGGGTATGATGGCTTTGAAATCAGATTCGGCATCAGTGGACTAAAGCCTTTTGATTATTGTATCAGTTTGCGATTGTGAAAAACTAACAAATCACAAAGTTCCAAAAAGCTGAACAGTATAATTGTAACCAAAGAGGAACAAAATGTATAAAAAAGGGCAATTCTCACCATTTGAGAAAAAGGTCTGGCTCTCATCCCCGACAATGCATGGGGATGAAAAGAAGTATATGGACGAGGCTTACGACACCAACTGGATGTCTACAGTCGGTGCGAATATCAATGAGATAGAAAAAGAAATCGCATCATGTGTCGGAACGAAATACGCAGTGGCTCTTTCTGCTGGAACAGCTTCACTTCATCTGGCTATGAAGTTGGCTGGTGAGAAGCTCTATGGCAGGAATGCAGTTGGTCACGGTGCACTTGAAGGACACCGTGTCATGTGCTCTGATATGACATTTGATGCGACAGTAAACCCTGTCGTATATGAGGGTGGTATTCCTGTATTTATAGACACAGAGCGAGACTCCTGGAATATGGATCCGGAGGCACTTGAGAAGGCATTCGAGATCTACCCGGAAGTAAGGCTGATAGTGACAGCACATCTCTATGGCACTCCTGGAAAAATAAACGAGATAAGAGAGATTGCTGACAGCCATGGAGCACTGATAGTCGAGGATGCAGCAGAAGCCTTAGGAGCTGCATATAAGGGAAAGCCATGCGGCTCATTTGGCGACTACAACTGTATCTCATTCAACGGGAACAAAATAATAACAGGCTCCTCAGGCGGAATGTTCCTGTCAGACAGTCTCGAGGACTGCAACAAAGTAAAAAAGTGGTCTACACAGGCCCGTGAGAACGCAGCCTGGTATCAGCACGAGGAGCTCGGCTACAATTACCGCATGAGTAATGTCATCGCCGGAGTCATCCGCGGCCAGATACCATACCTGAAGGAACACATCTCACAGAAAAAGGCTGTATACGAGAGGTACAGAGAAGGCTTCAAGGACCTTCCTGTAACCATGAACCCTATCCCATCATACTGCGAGCCCAACTACTGGCTGAGTTGTCTGTTGATAGACGAAGACGCTATGTGCCAGCAGGTACGCGGAGAGCAGGACGCTCTATATATCCCAGAGCAAGGTAAAAGCTGTCCAACTGAGATACTTGAAGCAATTACATCCATAAATGCTGAGGGCCGCCCAATCTGGAAACCGATGCACGCCCAGCCTATCTACCGCCTTAATCCATTCATCACCAGAGACGGAGACGGCAGAGCAAGAACGAACGCCTATATCGCAGGTGGTGTAGAAGATGTCGGAATGGATATTTTTGCCAGAGGACTCTGCCTGCCAAGTGATAATAAGATGACAGAAGAAGAGCAGAAAAAAATAATTGATGTAGTTAAGGCTTGTTTTGACTAAAATGCTTGCAAATATAACTCATGAGTTATATAATGATATAACCACAAAGGGGAACGATGCATAATAAAGAAGTGCTTGAGCTGCTTGAGGAGTGTCTTTATGGTGATAAATACTTTATATGGTCTGATAGATGCATAGAAGAGATGAAAACACTTTTTCTTAAGCACAAAGGTCAGGAAAAGGAATTATTCCGTAGACTTGCTAAATCATCAAACAATATTACGAAGTACAAGGATGAAGTACATTTAGCGATACCAAAAGAGAATGAGATCCTAAGGCATTTAAGAATAGGAAATTCGCAGCAGGTATATTCTTTTCATGTACAGGGTTCTAGGTTTAATCTTCGTATTCTCGGAACGTTCTATAAGAATAACGTGTATATGCTTACAGCATTTGAAGAGAAACAGGGAAAGAGAAGAACCGATTACAGTGGGAATACAAATGAATTAGAGAGTGTATTTAAGGAGATGCAGGACTATGAGTAAGAGTAGGAATGGTGTTGGCAGTTTGCTGGAAATCCTTGCACAGAGTATGTCAAAAGAGGAACTCATAGCATCGCGGTGTATGCTTCAAATTTCTTCCGTACTGACAGACTATCGTGTGAGAAACGGACTTGACCAAAAAGAGTTTGCAGAGAAGCTTAATGTATCACAACCGATGGTATCCAAATATGAAAGTGGAGATTATAATTTCACAATCAATACTTTGGCAAAAATCGCTGAACAGCTTGACCTTGACTTGGATATTAATCTTAAGCCAAATGAAGATCATATACAGATATTCATTGATAGTGATAAGGATGGTAGTGAGATGATTTCGACTGACTTAAAGAATATTAATCCATCTGATTTTATGAATCTTGATATTCATGAAACACCTAGTGCAGCCTAACATTTAGACAAAATTGGAAGAACCATGAAGAACGTTAAATCGAGTACATTTCAGTTCACAAAGCCCAAAATGATTAAATTCGAAAGTGAACTATTAAGTGATTTTAATCCTGATGAAAAGAGTGAATATCAGGTGCATCTGGATAAAAATATACAGAGAGAAAAGAATCAGCCTGTGGCATCAGTAATTGTGGGATGGGCTATATCACCTGAAAAATCGAAAAATCCTGAAATCAGGATAGAAATTGTAATGCAGGCATTTTTTAAATGGAATGAGGAATTGTCAGATAAACAGATTGAGGATTTGTTAAATCTTAATGGAGTGTCGCTGATTATCAGTTATATGCGTCCAATTGTAGCAAGCATGTCCTATAACGCTACAGGAAAATCAATTGACATACCATTCGCTGATTTAAGAGATGCTTCATAGAGCAATTCACTAGAAGAATATCAAAAAGCGTTGGCCGATTGAGTTGGTCAGCGCTTTTTATATTGCAATAAAATCAACAGGACAAAAAGCAAAGGAGCTTTAGAATTGTACGCTAAATACTTTAAAAGATTATTGGACTTTATCCTTAGCTTGTGTGCGTTGATTATACTCTCTCCTCTGCTTCTGGTTCTTATCATACTTGGAACGATTTTTATGCGCGGAAATCCGTTCTTTTTTCAGGAGCGTCCAGGATGGCATGAAAAGATTTTCAGACTGATAAAATTTCGTACCATGGATAACCGGAAAGACAGGAACGGAAATCTACTTCCTGATGAAGTCAGGTTGAACAGATACGGCATGTTCCTTAGAGCATCAAGTCTGGATGAACTCCCGGAGCTTATAAATATCCTTAAAGGTGACATGAGTATTGTAGGCCCCCGACCGCTTTTAGTCAGATACTTGCCCAGATATAATGAAGAACAGCATCACCGTCATGATGTCCGCCCTGGCCTCACAGGTTATGCTCAGGCACATGGAAGAAACGCAGTCTCGTGGGAGGACAAATTTGCGATGGATGTTTGGTACACGAAGCATATAACCTTCAAAGAGGATATAAGTATCATACGAGATACCATTCGTACAGTCATAAAGCATGAAGGAATAAGCTCAGAAACATCGGCTACAATGGAAGAATTTATGGGGAGCTCTGATGGAGCTAGAGTAACTTGGAATCCTCCATTTTAAAAATTTGATTGACTATCCATTAATTTTTTGATATAATATATACTATGTTTTTTCATTTTAGAGAAAGGTGAATTACAATGAATAGCAGTGAAAGAGCTTTGCTCAGAAGAATGTCTGTGGAAAAGAATTGCAAACTTACTGCAATATCTAAAGAGAGACGACCTGATGCAAAGGCTTTTGCGCATCTTGAGAGTGTTGTTTCTGCACAGATTAGTTCAAATAAAGTAATGCGAAACAGTAGTATGGCGAAAGCTACAAGAATATCTGGGAAATAGTTGCGCCATTACTGTTTATATGTTTTTTGATATTATAATTAAGCTGGATAGTCTAAAGGCTATCTGGTTTATTTTTTTGGGAGAAAAATAGTGGCTGAAACAAATATATTGATAGTAGACTTGTGTGAGGATATAAAACAATATAGTGATACACTGGAAAATTCTTCGATTATAAAAAAATATCCTGAAATACTATTGGCTGCAATTATAGATGATAATGATGTAGATCAAATAATTAAAGAGGAAACCCCAGGTGTCTGGGAATTTGATCGGGATCAGATAAAATCAGAACTCGCAGTTGGCAATAATTATATTAGGATTTCCGATGAATTTATTAGTAGAATTAAGGCTATTATAGCTGGGGGATTTTTTGATCTACTGTTGCAAATAATGGGGAATTCCAACAACAAAAATATCAAAGAAATAACAAACGTAGCATTTCAAACAATAGTAGAACTTGCAAAACTTATAATTGAAAATATAAGAAAAATGAACGATGATGAATTTTGCTTATATTTGAATATGTTAAATTATAAAAAAAATCAACACTCAGATAAACAAATCACAATAAAAGAGATAGAAGATTTATTGCCACAATCAATTGCTGGAGAAGTGACATGTAATTTAACTGAAAAACAAATTGATAAATTTGAATGTTGTTATAGGAAAGAAAATATATGTCTGCGTTATAGTAATCCGAATAATAAATATTTAAAAAATATATTAAAAAACATGGTTGATAAACAGATTTTGGATTATGATAATGGATTATATTATTTTTATAAATAAGGGAAAGCCAGGATGTAATGGGTAAAGAGCATATAGACTCAGAAAAAGAATGCTTAGTAGATTTAGACTCAAAAAGATATATCTATATAGATAATGAAGATGACGAAATAATAGAACGTTTATGTGAAGCAATTTTTAGATCAGTTGTACTTGATAATATTTCGGAACCTGAGGAAATAGAGGATAGAGTTGAAGAAGATAAACAAGGTGATTTTGATGTACCATTTTCTGGATCTATAATTGATAGTGAAACAGTAAAAAAACACACAGAGAGCCTGGCAACGCTGCTTAAGAATATCAAAAGACCTTATATGATTATACAGGAAAGTCACTACATTGATAGTGGATTCCGTGACAGATATTATTCATATTATTCTAATCAGCATTTTGATATGCACAGATACAGCAGAAGGCTGTCTTTTTTTTATTTGAGTGAAGAATTTACCGAGGATATCAAAAATAATATAGATGAGTATTTTATAAAATCTGATTCGAAATGGAATAAAAAATATGGAAAAGAGGAAGACAGTTCCTTTGAAGATATATTTTCAAAAAATATAATCGGAACATGTGTAATAGATCCACTTATAACAGGATTGATTGGTCGTACATTGATTAATCCAAGATATCTTAAAAATACGATTAGGGGTAAGGCATATATAATCACATCAGAATATAAAGTTCATATAAAAGGTCGCGAATTTAATATTACAGCATTTCCATATAGAATGCAGGATAACGAGACAATGACCTGTGCGGAAGTAACGATAGCAAATATAATAGACTATTACTCAAATAAGTATAACGAATATCGTACAGTTACACCAACAGAAATTTTGGATTGTGAACAGCGCCATGGATATGAGAGATCTTTTCCTTCTAGAGGGATGACTTATCCCGAACTGAGCCGTACATTAGCTGAGTTTGGATTTTATCCCAGACTTTATTATAAACCAGTTTTCTCATCATTCAGATATTCATATATCTCAAAAGAGATGGAAATAAAGAGATTGATGCATTACTATATAGAATCCGGCATACCTGTTGCGCTCAACCTTGGGCCGGATAAAGAATCGGAAAAGGAAGGTCATTCTATAGTTTGTATTGGGCACTCTGAAAAGAAAAAGAATTATTTAGAAGATTCAAAAAAGTTTGCTGGGAAAATAAGTAAATCTGTGTTTTTAGATAAAGATGGAATTAACCTGATTAATTCAGCTGATTTTTATGAAAATTATATTATAATGGATGATAATCAAATCCCTTATAAGAATAGAAGTTATGAAAAATTTTCTATATATCCTAATTATAAAATAGACAGTATTGCAGTCCCATTGAATAGAAGAATGTTTTTAGATGCATCAGATGCCTATGCAATTATTACTTCAATATTAGAGAATGAAAATACTGGTATTGCTGTATGGACTGACGGAAAAATAGGCAATAATGATTATGTAATAATGCGAATTTTTATGACTTCATCAAGTGGCTTAAAAGAATTTCGTATTCATACAGAGAAATATTCTGATAGAAGAGGAATATATGAAATGGTCGACATGCCAAGATTTGTATGGGTGTGTGAATTGTATGAGATAGATAAATATGAGGAAAACCAAGCATTCGCTGAAATTATTGTAGATGCAACTGGAGCAAGAGATGACATGAAAAACAGTTATAGCAGCTTAATTATGATGAGGTATCCTAAGCTGATTGGCTTCAGAATGTATTCAGATATTGAGCCAGGTCTCAGATGGCAATATTCATATTCAGATAAATCGTATCTGACAGGATATTACGGACATAATCTGAATATGTTTAAAGAGTTTTGATTAAATGGCATAGAATATTTCATAATTTAATTCAGGGAATCATATTGAAGAAATTAGTAATTATTGGTGCCAGTGGTCACGGAAAAGTAATAGCTGATATTGCAGTAAAAAATGGCTATGAAGAAATAATATTCTTGGACGACGATGAGACAAAAAAAGAGTGTGCTGGTTTTAAAGTAATGGGAAAAACAGATGAAATCTACTGTTATAGAGATTGGAATTTTATTATAGCCATTGGTAATACCAAAATTAGAGAGAAACTTCAAAATAAAGCTCCAAATATTGTAACACTGATTCATCCAAATGCGGTGATCAGCCGGAGAGTCAAAATTGGAAGTGGTACTGTAATAATGGCAGGAGCAGTTATCAATTCAGACACAGAGATAGGTGATGGCTGTATCATAAATACCGGCTCATCTGTAGACCACGACTGCGTTATAAATGATTATAGTCATATATCAGTTGGTGCACATGTCGCGGGAACCTGCAAAATAGGCAAATATACATGGATAGGTGCCGGAGCAACAGTTAGCAATAATATAGATATCTGTAATGACAGCTTGATAGGAGCAGGAGCAGTGGTTGTCAAAGATATAGAGAGGCCAGGGACATATATTGGTGTACCGGCAATAAAAATGAATAGTAAGTTTAAAATAAATGGGGGGGGGGGACAAGCTGCCTCCAGTATAAATAGACTTATAAGAAAAAATTATGAACTCTCTTTTGGAAAAAGGAGAGTGGCATGACAGACTTATATATAATAGGAGCAGGTGGATTTGGCCGTGAAGTGGCGTGGTTGGTAGAAAGAATAAACGAAAAGAATCCCACATGGAATCTCAACGGATTTATTGATGATAACAAAGAAAACTGGGGAACAAAGGTTAATGATTATGAGGTATTGGGTGGATGTGATTATCTGAAATCTCTTGGAAAAGTATATACAGTTTGTGCAGTGGGTTCCGCAAAAACGAGAAAATCAATTATCGAAAAATTAGCTGATAGTCAGGTACGATATGCAACACTTGTTGATCCTTCTGTGATTTTTTCTCAAAGAGTTGAGATAGGAGAAGGGACAATCATATGTGCGGGAACAATAATCACAGTTGATGTGAAAATTGGTGAGCATGTGATAATCAACCTAGATTGTACAATAGGACATGATGCAATAATAAATGATTATGTAACGATGTACCCAAGTGTGAATGTATCAGGAATGGTTGATATTGGACAATGTTCAGAAATAGGAACTGGTTCGCAAATAATACAGGGAAAGAATGTGATATCAAATTCTATTATTGGAGCAGGAGCAGTGATTGTGAAAGATATAGAGAGGCCAGGAACATATATTGGTGTGCCAGCTGAAAATAAAAAGGCATAATACTTCTATATATATAGATAATAAGGACAAAAACATTATAAAGTGATGAAGATTCTTTATGTTACAACAGTAGGATTGACCATGAGGTTTTTTACGACTTTTATTAAAGAACTAATAGAAGCCGGAGATGTAGTTGATATTGCTACAAATGAAGATGGCGGTGAAGTTCCATCCTGTTATCGTGATTGGGATTGTAAAATCATGCATATTTCCTGTACTCGTTCTCCTTTAGATAAAAGAAATCTCCAAGCAATAAAAGAAATAAAGGAAATAATCAAAAATGGTCATTATGATATCGTTCACTGTCATACACCGATAGCAGCGGCTTGTACAAGAATAGCATGCAAAGGATTGAGAAAAAAGGGACTCAAGGTTATCTATACAGCTCATGGATTTCACTTCTATAAAGGTGCCCCACTTAAAAACTGGTTGCTGTATTATCCAGTAGAAAAGCTTTGCTCTCATTGGACTGATGTATTGATAACAATAAATAAAGAGGATTATTCACTGGCGCAGAAGAAAATGAAAGCAAAAAAAGTAGTCTATGTGCCAGGAGTTGGTATTGATACAAAGCGTTTTTCGCAGGAATTATATACAAAAGAAGAAATTATCGAATTTAGAAAAGAGCTTGGTATTACTGAAAATGAAAAAATGTTTCTATCAGTGGGAGAACTTTCTGATAGAAAAAATCATGAAGTTGTTATCAGGGCATTATCAAATCTGAATCGGAGAGATTTTAAGTATTTTATAGCTGGTGAAGGTGTATTAGAAAGTAAACTAAATTCGCTGATTTTGGAACTTCATTTGGAGAAGAATATTCGGCTTTTAGGGTATCGGAAAGACATATCGAAACTATGTGATGCAAGTGATCTTTTTATTTTTCCATCTAAACAGGAAGGCTTGCCAGTAGCATTAATGGAGGCTATAGCTAGCAAGACTCCAGTTATATGTTCATCAATCCGCGGAAATACAGAATTAGTTAATGATAATCAGTTATTTGACAGTGAATCAGTAGAACAGATACAAAATAAAATACTTGAATTTTATGATAATGGTTTTATAGAAGAAACGAAAGCTGACTATAAGAAATTAAGAAATTTTGATTTAACGGTAGTAAATAGTCAGATGAATAAAATTTATAATAATATGTTTAATGAGGGGGGGGACAGCTTCCAATTCATTAATAGAGTAAATGAAATAAACAAAGAAAGAACTGAAATAGGAATACCAAATAATGCATTCATTATTCTATCAGTTGGCGAATTGAATACAAATAAGAATCATCAGATCATCATTAAAGCATTAGCACAGATTTCTGATAAAAATATTCATTACGTCATTGCAGGTGATGGAGATCAAAAAGATAACCTTCAAAGACTTTCAATAAATTTAGGAATAAACAATCAGGTACATTTGCTCGGGTATCGGAATGACGTAGTGAAGCTCTATTCTGCATCAGATGTCTATGCTCTGCCATCGATTCGTGAAGGCCTTAATGTATCATTACAGGAGGCTATGGCATCAGGTCTTCCATGTATCGTAAGTCAGATACGTGGGAATGTTGACTTGATAGAAGATGGAGTAAACGGATACTATATGAATCCATTTGACGTGAAATCAGTTCATGAATGTATTGAACGATCTATCATAAATAATAAAATGAATGATATTTCTGTTTATGCAGATAAATTTGATATTCACAATATTGATAAATCAATGAAAGAAGTATATGAGTGTCTGTAATGTTATCTTTAATCATAATATAGGGAGGGAGGAGAAAAAAATTGCATATAGCGTTTTTTACGATGGGTATGTCTAAAGGTGGAACAGAAAGGGTCATAAGCAATTTATGTAATGATTATCTTATTGGTAAATATAAATTATCAATAGTGACTTATATGGAATGGCATTGTGATTATTCTTTAGACAGGAATATTAATACATACTCACTAGATTTCACCCCGAATAATAGTTTCACTCAAAAAATAAATGAATTAAACAAGGCAGAAAATAAATATATAGAACTAATGAAAGCCATTCAACCTGATGTAGTTATATCATTTTTGCCAAGGCCATGTATTATTGCGTGTTTGGCTAAAAATAAGCTGGAAATACCAGTAATAGGAAGTTACAGAGGAAATCCAGAATATGAAATTAAAAATGAATTATTAAGATTATTTGTAAAAAAAATCTTTAATAAAGCTGATGGTTTTGTATTTCAAACAGAAGATGCTAAAAAATTTTTTTGTAAAAAATTACAAAAAAAATCGAGAATCATTATGAATCCGTTGAACGATAATTTTGTAAGAGAAACTTATAGGGGAAAAAGAAGTAAAAGGGTGGTGGCTGTTGGAAGATTTACTGAAGAAAAAAATTATCAATTACTAATTAGAGCTTTTTCAAAAGTAATTAATAATTATAGAGATTATAAACTGGTAATATATGGTAGGTATGATGGAAGATTACATCTTAAAGAATTAGTAAAAGAATTGGACTTATCTGATTATGTCGTTTTTGCGGGGCAAACAAATGATGTTGCTGGGTCAATATATGATGCTTCTCTTTTTGTATTGTCCTCTATGTCAGAGGGAGTTCCTAATGCTCTTATGGAGGCGATGGCTTTAGGAATTCCGGTAGTATCGACTGATTGTCCATGTGGCGGACCAGCAACACTGATACAGAACAAAGAGAATGGTCTATTAGTAAAAAACAATGATGTAGATGAATTGGCAAATGCAATAGATTATATGCTATCTCATCCAATAGATGCTGCTAATATGGCGAAAAAGGCGACAGAGATTGGAATAAAGTATGGAGGAAAATCAATATATAAGGAGTGGGAAAAATATATAGTCAATATTTGTGAAAGCAAGAGGATGGAAGGTCAATAGAATATGCTTATTTATAACAGATTATTAGAGAAAAAAGAAAAACTTGCTCTTGTAGGGTTGGGATATGTCGGAATGCCCATAGCAGTGGCATTTGCAAAACAGATAAATGTAATAGGCTTTGACTTAAATGCTGAGAAGATAGAAAAGTACAAATCAGGAATAGATCCAACAAACGAAGTTGGTGATGAGGCTATAAAAAATACAACAGTTGAGTTTACTGCGGATCCGCAGAGATTAAAAGAAGCTTCTTTCGTTATAGTAGCTGTTCCTACTCCAGTAAATGAAGACCATACACCAGATTTAGAGCCAGTAAAGAGCGCCAGCAGATTAGTTGGTCAGAATCTCAGGCCTGGTGCAGTTGTTGTATTTGAATCTACAGTATATCCTGGGGTTACTGAAGAAATCTGTCTGCCGATTATTGAAAAGGAATCCGGACTTAAATGTGGAAAAGACTGGAAGATAGGTTACTCTCCAGAAAGAATTAATCCAGGGGATAAAGTCCACAGGCTAGAGTCTATCGTAAAAATAGTCTCAGGTATGGATGCAGAAACACTTGATTGTGTAGCAAATGTATATAGCTTAGTTGTTAAAGCAGGTGTACACAGAGCAGAAAGTATAAAGGTCGCTGAAGCAGCAAAGGTTATAGAAAACAGCCAGCGTGATATCAATATTGCTTTTATGAATGAGCTTTCTATTATATTTCATAAGATGGGAATTGATACAAAAAGTGTATTAGAAGCTGCTGGAACTAAATGGAATTTTCTTCATTTTCAGCCCGGACTTGTAGGTGGACACTGTATAGGTATAGATCCTTATTATCTGACTTATCGTGCTGAGCAATTTGGCTATCACTCACAGATCATTCTTTCAGGCCGCCGCATAAATGATGATATGGGAAAGTATGTGGCAGAGAATCTTGTTAAACTCCTGATAAAAAATGATATAGCAGTTCGTAAAGCTAGAGTTGCAATTCTTGGATTCACATTCAAGGAAAATTGCCCAGATACCAGGAACAGCAAAGTATTTGATATAGTAAAAGAACTCCGCGAATATGGCATTGAGCCTCAGATAGTGGAGCCTATAGGTGACGCAGAAGAAGCGAAGAGACTTTACGGCGTAAGCTTTATACCAATGTCTGATATAAAAAATATGGATGCAGTCCTCATGGCAGTAAAGCATAATATGTTCGCATCAATGAAGCCTTCAGATATAGCAAAGCTTTATGATAAGAAGTACACTAAGAAGGTATTTATAGACTTAAAGGGATTGTATGATAAGGATTCATTCCCATGTGATGAGTGGGAGTACTGGAGGCTGTAATGAGTTATCAGAATATCGAATTTGATAAAGACAGTACATTTTTAATTACAGGCGGAGCTGGTTTCATTGGCTCAAACATCGCAGAAACAGTAGTAAATAAAGGCTGCAAGGTCCGAGTTCTTGATAACCTCTCTACTGGACACATAGAAAATATTCAGTCTCTGATAGATGGCAAAAATGACAGATTTACTTTCATAAAAGATGATATCAGAGATCTGGATGCTTGTCTTAAAGCAACAGACGGAGTAGATTTTGTAATAAATCTGGCTGCTTGGGGTTCTGTACCTAGAAGTATAGAGATGCCTTTATTGTATGAAGAGATAAATATTCGTGGGACACTGAATATGATGGAAGCTTCAAGACAAAATGGAGTAAAGAGATTTGTCTATGCTTCCAGTTCATCAGTTTATGGTGATTCTACAAAGCTCCCCAAAACAGAGGGAGATGAGGGAAATGTTCTCTCGCCTTACGCACTGACGAAAAGAGCTGACGAGGAGTATGGAAAGCTTTATAAGAAATTATATGGCCTCAATACTTACGGAATGCGTTTCTTTAATGTATTTGGCAAGCATCAGGATCCAAACGGCGCATATGCAGCAGTAATCCCTAAATTCATAAAGCAGCTTTTGGACGGTGAGCGTCCAACCATAAATGGTGATGGAAAGCAAAGCCGTGATTTCACATATGTAGACAACGTTATCGAGGGCTGCCTTAGAGCCTGTAAGGCAAGTGAAGACGTATCAGGTACAGCATACAATATCGGAGCAGGTGGCAGAGAGTATCTGATAGATGTCTATCATGATATCTGTGAAGCACTAGGAATGGATGTGGAGCCAATCTTCGGACCGCCCAGGGCAGGAGACATCAGAGATTCCAATGCAGATATAAGTAAGGCAAGAAAAAATTTGGGATATGATCCGTCTTATGACTTTAGCGCAGGGATAAAGCTTGCGATAGGTTGGTATAAAGAGAACTTATAAATCATCAGGGGATATAAAATGTTACAGATTAGAAAAAGATATAAAGGTATGAGATGGAATACCATATATTTTTCTCATAAGAGAGAAAAGAATTTAGAAACTAATTCAGATATTGTTGAATATAATTTTTTATTAGATAGTAAAGAACAAATTAAAAACGATTTTCCAAAGTTTAGTTTTATATCAGAGAATACTACTTTAATTTCAGATTTAACACAAACTGAAGATGAACTTTACAATAAAATAGCTAAGAATAGCCGATATAAAATCAGGCGGGCTGAAAGAGAGGGAGTTAAAGTTCACTTTTATGATTCTAATGTTGAAAGTAGTTTTCTGCAAAGTATAATTGGATTTTATAATGAATTTGTAGACACAAAAGATGAGTTATCGTTTAAGCTATGTTATAACTATTTGAAACCTTTTATCGAGAATGGTGCTTTCTTCACTTCACAAGCTGCAGATGATAATGGAGTGCTTATAGAACACATATATTATTTAGATAAAGATAGAGTAAGGCTTTGGTATTCTGCTTCGTTATTTAGAAATGATGATACAAAAAAACGTAATGAAATAGGGAGAGCGAATAGGTATCTTCATTGGAGGGACATGCAATATTTTAAAATGCATGGTTTTAGTATTTACGATTGGGGGGGGTATTCAACCAGACCTGAAGTTGCAAAGATTAGTGAGTTTAAAAAATCTTTTGGTGGAGAGATTCAAAAGGGTACAAATATACTTACATATAACAGTTTGATAGGGCTAGCTGGACTACTGTATTTAAGAATAAAATCATAATAATTGTGTAAATATCTGTGGAGACAATAAAAAATGAATTTATCGTTTAGAATAGATGATGTAACACCTACTATGGATTGGCCCGCTTTTTACGCTACTATAGATATGCTATCAAAATTTAATATAAAGCCCATTTTAGGAGTAATCCCAAATTGTCAAGCTGAAGAATTACTTCATTTTGCAGAAAATAATAATTTTTGGACTGAAATTAAGCAAATGCAGGATGATGGTTATCCAATAGCAATGCATGGCTATGATCATATTTATATTAGTAAATCAAGAGGAGTATTTCCTGTAAATAACTTCTCAGAATTTGCTGAGGTACCATATGAAGTTCAAAGACAAAAAATACAGAAAGGTGTTAAAATTCTTCGAGATCATGGTTTAAATTTTAATATTTTTATGGCTCCAGGTCATAGTTTTGATAATAACACCTGTAAAATACTTCTTGATAATGACATAAATTATATGACTGATGGCTTTGGTTCAAATATATTCGAATGCAATGAAATGAGATTCTTGCCGGTGATTTTGACATGGAGAAGGGTATACCAGCTTAGAAAATGGAAATATGGCACATTAGTTTTACACACAAATATTATGTCAAAAGATTTATTAGACAGATACAGAGACATATGTAATTCATTTTCTAAAAATCTGTTTAACTATAGTGAAGATTTTCTTAATTCTCTTACGGAAGTTAAACGTTTTGATAAAGAAGAAATGGATAAAGAATTTAAGGCCTATGACCGTGTGGGAAAATTAAGCAGCCTTTATCATAGAATTTTCAAAAAATGACGATATCAGATATTTCAAATAATAAAAAAACTATAATGTTCTATATCAATACAATAGGTCACGGCGGAGCGGAGAGAGTTATTCTGCAATTGGCTGAACATTTTGCAAAAACCGGATATAATTCAATTCTTGTAACATCATTTGTTGATAAAGGCAATGAAAATCCGGTTCCAGAAGAGGTTGTAAGAATTCCTTTGGAAAAGGAAGGTAAACATCAGTCTTTTATTAAAAAAAATATAACAAGGATAAAAAAGTTAAGAAAATTATGTGTTAAATATAATCCAGCAGTATTGATCTCTTTTATGGGTGAACCAAATTTTAGATCGGTATTAGCTACGAAGGGACTTAAAACCAAAACTATTATTTCAGTTCGAAGTGATCCACACAGGGAATATGGAGGATTTGTTAGAAAAATTCTTGCTAAGAGACTGCTTCCGAAAGCAGATGGTTGTGTATTTCAAACTGAAGATCAGGGAAAGTTTTTCCCAGTAGAACTACAAAATAAATCGAAAGTTATCTTCAATGAGGTGTCTGAAAAATTCTTTAATACGAATTGGAATCCTCAGAATTATATAGTAACGCTTGGACGATTAGAGAACGTAAAAAATCATAAACTTCTGATTAGCTCATTTAATCAAATCAAGTCTAAGTTTTCAGACGTTAACTTATTTATTTATGGAGAAGGAAATATAAAAAATGAACTCCATGATTTAATTGAAAGACTACAGTTAAAAGACAGAGTAATACTCAAGGGACAAACAGATTCACCAGATAGGGTATTATCAAATGCAAAATGCTTTGTGTTATCGTCAAATCAGGAAGGTATGCCAAACGCTTTAATGGAAGCTCTTGCTGTTGGCGTTCCATGCATTTCCACTGATTGTCCTTGCGGTGGCCCAAGATCACTGATAAAAAATGGTGAAAATGGTATTCTTGTACCTGTAGGAGATGTGGATGCTATGGCTGAGGCATTAGATAAAGTACTGTCGAATCAGGAATATGCTGCAGAGCTTGGGAGAAAAGGAAAAGAGAGCTCGAAGCGTTTCTTACCGAATGTTGTGTTTCAGCAATGGAATGACTATGTAGAAGGCATTATTAGCTAATAAAAAGGATATGAGACGTATGTGTTCTTCCGATGTTTCAATAGCATATAACTCAAAAATTTCATATGAGATAGATGATGTCAGGAAAATGGTATCTGATGCGCTTCATCTTTTGAAACTGGATGAGGAAAATTATGGTACATCGGATTGGAATCCGCTTGGCAAGTATGTGCATTTTGGCGATAAGGTGCTGATCAAGCCAAATCTCGTAATGCATAATAATCCTTCTGGTGAAGGAACAGAATGCCTTTATACGCAGCCATCAGTCGTAGAAGCTGTTATTGAATACACTATTAAAGCTTTGATGGGGCGTGGGAGCATTATAGTTGGAGATGCACCAATGCAGGGATGTCATTTCGATGAACTTATCAGTAAAAGCGGTTATTCCGAGATGATAAGCAGAGTTAAAAAGCAACTATTGGAAAGTAATCAAAATATAACGATTGAGCTTAAGGATTTCAGGAATACGATTTCAAATACTAAAAAGGGAGTGGTTATAGAAAAGGAAATCGGAAGTGACGGTATAACAGTAAATTTGGCAAATAAAAGCAGTTTTTTTGGCCTGTCGGAAGACAGAATAAAAAATATGCGGGTTACAAATTATGATCCGCATATTTTGCAGGAACATCATACAGTTGGTAAGCACGAATATCTTATTGCTAGAGATGCTCTTAAAGCAGATGTGGTAATAAATATGCCGAAGCCAAAAACACACAGAAAGGCGGGAGTAACAGGAGCTCTTAAGAATCTTGTTGGAATGAACAGCAGTAAGGAGTACTTGCCACATCACACGAGACAAACAGGAAAGATAAAAGGAGACGCTTTTTTACATAAAAATTTCTTTTTAAGGATGGCAGACAGTTTTGAAGACGATAAATGTGTTGCAGAAAAATGTCGCAGATATAAACTTGCATTGTTTTACAGATATGCCGGTGGTGCCTGCAGACATTTGGGACGGAAGGTGTCTCATGAGAAATACGGGGAGGGAAGCTGGTATGGCAATGATACCATCTGGCGAACAATCCTTGATCTAAATAAAATACTTCAATATGCAGATAAAAATGGAAAAATTTGTGAGACGCGTCAGAGAAGATTTTTTAATATAGGTGATATGATAATCTCAGGAGAAAAGGATGGTCCGATTCGTCCGTCTAGAAAAGATGTAGGAATAATTATCGCAGGAGAAGACCCATGCAGCTTCGATGAGGTAACGACCGCGCTAATGGGGTTTGAGACTGAGAAGATTCCTACAATAAGAGAGATGAGAAAAGCATCTCCGCAGTTATACTTAAATGCAGATTACAAAATAAAATCAAATAATAACAATTGGGATGGTAAATCTGCAGAGGATATATGTGAAAATTTTAGTCTGCATTTTGCACCTAATCCGGGTTGGCAGGAGGCACTTGATTAGTTATATGTTAAAAAGATTATTTCAAATGGCTGATAGGTTTGTTAATAATCCAGAAATACGCTTTAATTATCTTACGAAACTTAGATTACACGACTGGCTTTCGGATGAAGAATTCATCAGAAAAAAATTTAGAGTATCGATGGGCAGAGAAATCAATTTCAACAATCCGAAGACTTTCAATGAGAAGCTGCAGTGGATCAAGCTACATGACAGAAAGTCAATATATACGACAATGGTCGATAAATATGCTTCCAAGAAATTAGTAGCGAATCAAATAGGCAGTGAGCATATCATTCCGCTGCTTGGAGTGTGGGAGCATTTTGATGATATCGATTTTGATAAGCTGCCGCAGCAGTTTGTTCTTAAATGTACGCATGACAGCGGATGTGTGATAATCGTTAAAGATAAAGAATTGTTCGACATAAAATTAGCTAAAAAAAAGCTCGAACGCAGTCTTAGACGCAATTATTATATGATGGCTAGAGAGTGGCCTTATAAAAATGTCCCAAGACGAATAATAGCGGAAAAATATGTGGTTGACTCTGAAAAGAACGAACTAAGGGATTATAAATTTTTTTGCTTTAATGGTAAAGTAAAGTGTTTTAAGATTGATTGGGATAGGTTTAAAAATCATAAGGCAAATTATTATGATTGTGATTGTAAACCATTGTATTTTAGAGAGAAAGCATATCCATTTGATTACGAGTGTGGTATAGATATGCCTAGACACTTAAAAGACATGATATCGTTTGCAGAAATATTTTCTAAGGATATTCCATTTGTTAGAGTGGATTTTTATGAAGTGAACGGACAAGTTTATTTTGGAGAATTTACTTTTTTCCCAACAGGAGGCTTTGGCCCGTTTATTCCGGAAGAATGGGATGAAAAACTTGGAGATTGGCTGACTCTTCCAGAACATGCGGGGGGGGGGGCAGTAGCAGATGAACTTCTCAAATACTGCCTGGATTATATTCTTGATATAAATCCGAAGTTTGCTAGCGGGCCTTTACTGGTCTCGTAAAAAATTGATTTTTCATCAAGTCAATTTTATGAGATGGAGTAAAGGCAAAATGTGTGGTATTTGTGGATTTTACAATAGAAATGATATATCTTATGATTCGTTAAAAAAGATGAATGACCTCATGATCTACAGAGGTCCCGATGACAGTGGAGAGGAAATTTTTGAAGGCAGAAGCGGGGGCACTGTAGGAATGGCTCAGCGAAGACTCTCAATCCTTGATCTCTCAAGGTTGGGACACCAGCCTATGTCATCAAATGATGGACGGGTTACGCTGGTTTACAACGGGGAGATTTATAATTACACAGAAATAAGGCAGGAGATTCCAGAGTATGCATTCTGTTCAAATACTGATACAGAGGTGATTATAGCATCATATCTCAAATGGGGAATAGAAAAGGCTGTCGAAAAATTCAATGGCATGTTTGCATTTGCCTTGTATGATAGGAAGACTAATGAGCTATTCCTTGTAAGAGACAGAGTGGGAGTTAAGCCTTTATATTATTGGCTGGATGGAAACAGTATAGTCTTTTCGTCAGAGTTAAAACCAATTATGGCGTGCCCTGGATTTGTTAAAACGATTGATAAAAAGGTGATGGCTCGTTATCTCTACCATCAGTATATAAATGCCCCATACTCGATATTTAAGAACGTGTATAAGGTCGAGCCGGGAACTATACTAACAATCAGCAGTACAAAGAAAAATTTTATAGAAAAAAACAAATATTGGGATGTGAGCAATATATATAATAGTCTCCCTCATGACATTACAGATCTTGATGAAGCAAAAAAACATCTAAAGGATTTATTACGAAAGTCAGTAAATTACAGAATGATATCAGATGTGCCTGTTGGATCATTTTTATCAGGTGGCTATGATTCATCTCTGATTTCAGCTATAGCGCAGGAGCAGCTTGGTTCTAAAAAGCTTAAGACTTTTGCAATAGGTGTAACTGATGAAGGATATGATGAGGCGCCATTTGCTAAAAAGATAGCAGAATATCTGGGAACTGATCATACTGAGATGTATATAAGTGAAAAAGAAATGCTTGGATTGGTGGAAAGTATCCCAAGATATTTTGATGAACCATTTGCTGATTCATCAGAAATACCAACAATGCTGGTTTCAAAGCTGGCAAAGAGGGATGTCACAGTCGTTCTTTCAGGTGATGCCGGCGATGAACTTTTCTGCGGATATACGGTATACGACAGCGTAAGAAGAGCTCAGCAGGTAGATAAACTTGGAGCAATGGCGTATTACTTCGGACAGATTGGTATTGGTGGAAAATTAACAGACAGATATCCATTGAAGCTTCGCATGATAGCGGAAAACAGAAATAAGCTTACGAAGACGCAATATAGTTCTCTTCATTATCATCCGATAATTTATAATCTGTTTGTGAAGGATATTAAGCCTGTTTCAATAGACTATCAGATTGAAAATCGATATAATGTAAAAAATTGGCAGATACGCAGGATGCTTCTTGACATGGACACATATCTGCCGGGAGATATCCTGACCAAGGTCGATAGAGCATCGATGAAATATTCACTTGAAACACGCTGCCCGCTCCTGGATAAGAATGTGGTGGAGTATTCATTCAGGATAGACCAAAAGCTGAAATATAGTAACGGTGACAAGAAGCACATTTTAAAGGAGCTGGCATACGACTATATTCCCAGAGAACTTCTCGAGCGCCCTAAGCACGGCTTTGGAGTACCATATGGCAAGTGGCTGCGCGGACCTCTAAAAGAGCAGCTGCAGGAATATGCATCAATAGACCGTTTAAGGAAGCAGGATATTTTTATCCCGGAAACTACCAACGCACTGGTAAACGAGTTCCTGGAATACGGTGACAGAGGGCATACCTGCAGGAATTGGGGCCTTGACAGGATATGCTGGAGCCTGTTTGTGTACTGGCAGTGGGAAGAAAGATATAATACTAAAAAATGAACCAGATTTCTAAAATATGGAGGAAAAAGTTGTGACATTACATGAATGCGAATGGACCGAGGAAAAGATATCAGAGTTTGATAAAAATATTAATACTCTTATAGAAAATAAAAAGAAAGCGAATAACTATTTTTCTCAGCAATCGGGAGAATATCTTATTGGTCTGTTCAATAAAATTTATAGTCTGAAAAATAAAAAGATATTGGATTATGCCTGTGGAGAGGGTGACCTGATAAATGCAGCCTTGAAGGGCGACTATAAAATGGATTCTATATACGGATTTGACCTGGCTCCATCATCAATAGACGTGGCAAATAAGAAAAACATAGGTTTTTCGAAATTCGGGGGAGACTGTCCGAAAACTAGGACATGATCAACCATTATAATAAGTATCAAAATCACTATATATAGTGGTGATTAAAATATAATACAGTACATTGAAAAATTGGTAAAAATCCGCACAAAACCGC